>Ga0207089_1007_pt1 | contig 28480 bp, 28 predicted proteins | sample Alteio_BWMinHeat_49_FD_153571 | JGI IMG/M metagenome (GOLD analysis project Ga0207089, IMG submission 153571) | Enriched cells from forest soil in Barre Woods Harvard Forest LTER site, Petersham, Massachusetts, United States -... | ecosystem: Environmental > Terrestrial > Soil > Temperate forest >...
AAAAGGACCATACGGCAAATAAGTCCAGGATTCACCCTGATTATCAATCGCAAGCACATCAAATAATTTAGGTGCATGCTTATTGATTTCGATAGACTCCAGCATGCAATATCTTCCTTGGATAGGTGTTTTTGCTGGTCTTTGACAAGGAATCCAATTTACCACAAGATGACCTACTAACTGGCCGAATTGATTTTTTTGATGCATAGTTGATTACACTCTCTTTTCAATTTTAAACTTCAATACTTCACGACCATGGTAGATGATTTTTCCAACATAATCTAACCCAGACTTTTCCAATACTCGTTTTGAAGATTGGTTTTCTGGTTGTATCACTGCGACGATTTGATTAAGTTTTAAATGTTCAAAGCCCCATTTAATTAATGCCTTAGTGATTTCAGTTGCATATCCGTTGCCCCAATATTTTTGGTGCAACTGATAGCCAACTTCAATCTCATCTTGTTCATCATTCATGGCTAAGTGGATTAACCCAGCACGACCGATATAATCACCTGAATTTTTGTGATAAATATCACCGAATGCAAATCCATATTTTTCTTGGTGTTTCACCATTTTTTCTAATCCATCACGAACTTCATTTTCTGTCCTAGGGCCATTTCCAACATATCGCATAACATCAGGATCAGAAAGCAGCGAGAAGACATTCTGAAAATTTTCCATAGTGGAAGTTTTAAGAACTAATCGTTCCGATTCAAGAATTATCATTAATTTTTCCTCTAATGTACTATCATGGCGTCTTACTTTCTAATACCTGCAGGATTATTCGGTGAAACTTCGAAAAAATCTGATATTATCAGTACTTGCATAGAATACTATTACAACGTATGAAAGTTAATAAAAAAGACAAATTCATGGCAAAAATGCACGAAAATGAACTGGAAATCGACGAAAGTTTTGTTCGCAAACTCCTAGAAAATCAATGTCCACAGTGGTCTAACTATCCTTTATCGGCGATAACTTCAAGCGGCACAGACAATGCATTATTTCGTCTAGGAAATGAATTTGTTGTCCGCCTACCTCGAGTTGAGTGGGAGCCTGGGAGCATTGAGAAGAGCATCAATAAAGAATATGAGTGGATTCCCCAATTAGCAAAACTCCTGACAACATCTATCTCTGCACCTATTTTCAAAGGAAATCCCGATAGCTTTTATCCTTGGTCTTGGTTGATAGTAAAATGGAATGACGGACTGAACCCAGTATTTGAAGAAAATAACGAATACGCATTACTTGCAGCAGATTTAGCCCATTTTTTAAATGAGTTGCATGGGGTCAAACTTTCACATGGACCATTATCAAGACGTGGTGTTCCTTTACAAAAAATAGATGCCGAAACAAAAAAAGCCATTGGTGAACTCAGTGAAGACTTAGATAGCCAGTTAATTTCTTCTTTGTGGGAACAATTATTAACTACGCCTTCTTGGGAAAAAGAACTCGTATGGATACACGGTGATTTTTTACCAGGAAATATTTTAATTCAAAATCATAGTTTGAGTGGTGTAATCGATTTCTCTGATGTTGGCATGGGTGATCCTGCCTGTGATCTAATTATTGCGTGGAGTTTATTTAATAAAATTTCAAGAGAAATATTTAGAAAAAATTTAAAAAATAGTGATGAAAATACTTGGCGAAGAGGAAAAGCTTGGGCACTTTCAATTGCGCTTATTATGTTGCCTTACTATAAGAATACAAATCCTATTTTGGCAACGCTTGCAAGACGAATGATTAAAAACATCATGTGTGATTTATATCCGGATTAAAAACCGCCAATATTCGCATTATTAAGAGGCGTGGCGGCATTATATCTCTTTCTATTTTACAACTTACTTCTACCTAGTCTCGGTGAAGCTGGGCTATGAACAGTAACATGCCCATAGTATTTCTCGGTATACAGAGGATTTTCATCATAGCCAGTGAATTTCAGATGATTTTCTGCTGTCATGTGTTGATTTTTCCATAAGGTAAAACCTAACCCTTGGCAAAATTGGGATAATTGATTTGGATTCGGATGAAAGTTAGGTGAAAAGTCGATACCAAATTCACGCTTAAATCCTTCCAGCATGTTTTCCAAATAGTTACCTTGGTGTCTTTTATCAGCTTCTTTGGCAACTTCGATGACAGAAGCATCAGGCATGAGATAGTCAAACGTCATGTATAAGTCGGCATTGTGTTCAAACAGAAGTTTTAATTGTCTCATGACGCTAGCAACTTGGTCTGGAGTTAAATACATGGTATTACCTCCCCAAACAACCAAAGTTGGTTGTGCAGTATCAAATCCTTTTTCTTTTAGCGCTTCAAAACAGGGGTCTTTAACATAATTCCCTTCTACATAAGTTGCATTTGTGGTGCCGTACAATTGTTTAAGCAATCTTCCCTTTAGTCCCAGTGGTTCCTTGTTATCAATTTCAAAAAATTTAACATTATGATCCTGTGTATATTTTATTTTTCGGACAGCGAAGGTATCTAATCCACTGCCTAAAATAAGTATTTGTTTAACACCATGAGTTTTAATCAACTCTGAACTTTGCTTACGAAAAAATTTTTCGCGCGTAAGAATTGTTAAAAGCAGTGCATTTTCCATGAGTGGTTTGCTCGTCGGCGCTTCCAATGCCGCATTCCCTTTTGTCTGAAAATGATCAAACAACCACGTGTTACCGAAATATTTTTTCTCAAGATCGCAAAACTCATTTTTATATTCGTCAACCATCGCATGAACCATACTAAGCAACACATCATCTTTCATAATGAGTGCGTGCGGACGTATTTTTTGATTTCTAAGAAATCTCTCTCCTGGTTGACGGACAAACTGCTCAGGGAAAAGCAAAATACGTGCTTTACATAAAAATACATAAATGCCAGTATTGGCTACTTCTTCAGAAAAATTAGGCATAAAACAAATCTCACTAAATATTAATTTATTATTTGATAAACATCAGAACCGACTATATTGGTATTCCAGTTTTTTCCTTGAGGATCATCAGCCTGATTGGCATCTAACCAGAGAGTGTGGATACTCGTTTGATCACCGTTTAAATTACCTGTCATTGCTACAATTTGCTTACAATGTGGAAAGTTAACAGTAACAGAGATAATATTTCCATTAAAATAACCGACCAAAGGTAAAGGTACCCTCATATCTTTTTTACAATTTCCAACTGCTGTTGTGAAGGTGCCGCTTAACGTCCCAGTTTTTTTAGAATCTGAGTGCCAAGTCAAAATCATCTTAGAACCACGTTGATTTTGATATGTTGCACTTTGATCACCAGCTGCAAATGCGGAATGGGTGAATAGAATGGAACTTACACCAATGCTGATCATTAATTTTTTTAATTTCATTGAAAAACTCCTTTATTAAATTAACGTACTCATTTTTTGATAGAAATTGGCTGAGAGCACCTTGTCTGCAACCTATATCTAAAATTTTTTCATCGTGACTTAGGTCAAATTTATTTAAAAAATTATGACCCCAATTCAATATTGGCGAAGTTTGCATATGCTTTAAATAGCCGATAAAAATTCAAGAGTCTCTTTTAATGATTCCTGATTCGCAATTTTATTACCTTCAGGAGTGCCACCTAATTTACACCAAAATTTTCCGACTGGATGGTAAATAGGGCCATCATAACTTGCAATAAGACCATGTCCGGCATTTTCATAATTTACATGTTTACGTTTAATAGGAGAATGATGGTCATTCAAGCGTTTCATTATGGATTCGCAATAATAAGTAGATGTCCATATCGCATCTTGACCACCCGAAAAAAGTAATATTGGACAACCGATTTTTTCTACAGGAATTTCTGCCAATTTAGCATTGGCTGTTAAATTACGCGCAGAAAACAACTCAGCAATAATAAATGGATCTTGCTCAGTGTTTGCATGCATTGGAATTAATTTCTTGTCACAGGATTGGATCAAATCGTCTAATTCCGTCAGTTTAGGATCGCTTCCAGACAGCGCACCTAAAAATGGCGATGATGCGTGATTATTATATTTCCAAGCAGGCTGATTAGGGTACGGAAAACCTCCTGTCATCATGCTGCTGGGTGCATAGGCCACGATTGCCCCAAGCTGTTTTAAAACCGTGCCTAATATTAAGGCCAATTCCGCTCCGCGCGATTGGCCTATAATGACCGTTGCATCTTTTTTTACGTCGGAATGTGACTGAAGCCACTGGATAGCTGACTCGAAGTATGTCAAATCAATATGCTCTAAATTCGTAGGAAGATTATCCACTCCGAAATACGCTAATGCCAGAACAATAAATCCGTTGCTGACAAGCTGTTCTATAAAATATTTTGGAATTGCATTAGCACCAGGAACGCCCCCATCAGAACCTGAAAGTAAAATAATTCCAGGTAATTTTTGGGCTATATGACTTGGGCTATATAAAACACCAGTCATTCCATTATCTTTGACTGCAACTTCTTTCATCATAGTTTCCACCTACTGTTATCTTGGCAAGAACGACCACGATATTACCAAAGATGTGGGTTCAAATCTGCAAGAAAACATGAAATGGTTACAGTGGAGTGATATCATGCCGCGATCAAACGTAACGGATAACTTACATGTACAAAATTTATTTTTATGCCCCAGCAGAACATGTCGATCAAATCAAAAACGCCATGTTTGCCGCAGGAGCCGGAAAAATAGGTCATTACGCATGCTGCGCCTGGCAAGTATTGGGCAAAGGACAATTTATGCCGCTTGCAGGCAGTGACGCATTCATTGGTGAAAAAAATCGCTTGGAAAAAGTGGCTGAATATCGTGTTGAAATGGTATGCGAAGAAGATTGTATCCACGCTGTCATTTCCGCATTAAAAAAATCGCATCCCTATGAAGAGCCTGCTTATCAAGTCATGCGGGTTGAGAATTTTTAGATAGTATTTCCTATTGCTTGTGTGGGTGTAACGACCATGTATCCAGTCAATGATGACATAGAAAACTTATCCAGGAGATGGGTACACAAGGAAAAAAAGCGATATTATCGTATCACCCTCTCTCAAGATTTATTGGGCGATTGGATAATAACTAAATCATGGGGCTCACTCATCACTTCAGCTGGACGCGCTGTTCACATTGCATGCGCCTCAAAAGAAGAAGCTGCTATGCTGGCAAAAAAGATAGAAAATGTACGGAAAAATCGCGAGTATGTCTTTGGCTAAAAAAATTCGCTAGATTATTTGCGAGACATAATATGGAAAATCTTATGATTAAACGATTTGTTATTTTAAGACGCAAGCCAGAAATGAGTACTGAAGAATTTAGAAGTTATTGGGAAAATATCCATGGAAAACTAATTGCTAAAATTCCGGGATTAATTAAATATGTTCAGTATCATGTGCGCTCAGAGCGACTCGATAATACTGATGATCCCATTGATGGAATTGCTGAATTATGGTTTGAATCAGAAGATTCTCAACGTAAGGCATATGAAACACAAGAATATCAAGCTGTTGTTAACGATGAACCTAATCTTTTTGAAATGAATAGTCATTATGTACATCCAGTAATGACTGAAAAAATTGTGGACGTAGTGTGAACTCATAAGGTCAGAGTAAGAAATAGAACCAATACACCGAGGCTGTTATTTTTTAATTTTATTCAAAATAATATCCTTTGTTACAGCGTCCAAACTACTATCTTCTCCCATCCCTGCACCCACAAAAAACATTGCATGTTCTGTTGAACCATCAATTTTTAGTAATTCATTGACTTCAGCATCCTGGAATATGCCAGATAACCAAGAGTTTATACCCAGTGCAGAGGCAGTTAATTGGAATATTTGCGACAAATGTCCTATATCAAATAAAGCGATTCGATATGCGCGAGAGTGCGGATACTTATCCCAGCACTTGGCAAACTCACTTGTGATAAAAATACCAACTGAAAGTTTTTTTGCGAAATGCTGTCCGAATAATAATTCGCCCATTTGTTCAAAAAGATTTTTATCTGAAATTTGCGTTAATACATGTTGGTGAGAACGATAATGATAAATGCCGGGTGATAATCCATCGACATTTAAAGCCACAATGTATGCTTCACTTGGGTGCAATGCGCCACCCGAGGGTGACGCTTTTCGTGTGCCATAATCTCTTAAATTTAAGTCTTCTAATTCTTTCCACTTTCCGGGAATCTCGCCAAAACTAACAAATAAAAGTGTACTCAATGTTTGCAAATAATAATAATGCGCCGCAGAGCATATTGATCAAAAACTATTTACGTTTAATAGAAAAAATATAACATCCTTTCATGGGTTTTTTACATTGTCTTTTTTTCATAATAAACCTCTAAAAATGTATATAAGTTAATTGCTTTTTACGTTAAAATTGAAACGCAAAAAGGATTTTGGTTCCTTTAAAACACACGGCAGTTTAAGCACGACGTTTCAAATTGTCAAACAAATATCAGGGATTTTTTGCAATGACTGCTTCATATAAAACGCTTATTTTACAACTCATCAGCATCAGCTTATTGCTAGCACTATCAATGGACATCTATCTACCTTCGTTACCTGATATCGCAAAAACATTACACACCTCCCAAGCTCACACCCAATTTACCATCGGCATCTTCATCGCCGGATTTTCTGTAGGTCAATTAATTTACGGACCTTTGTCGGATATCTTTGGGAGAAAGCCCATACTGTTAATTGGATTAAGCATTTATTTGCTTGGCAGCCTAACTTGCTTTATCGCGCCATCAATTTATGTACTCATGACAGGTCGATTGATCCAAGGTGTAGGAGGATGCGTAGGACCTATCACAGCGTTTGCGATGGTGAAAGATACTTACCAAAAAGAAAATTGTGCAAGCGTCATTTCATACATCACAACGGCCATGAGTTTTTCTCCGATTGTTGCACCTGCAATCGGAAGTTATTTGCAATATTGGTTTGGGTGGAGAAGTCAATTTTTATTTTTGAGTTTCATTGATATTGCTTTAATCATAACAACTCTGAGATGGTTGCCAGAAACAATCATACAAAATAAGAAAACACAAAATTATGTTATTTTATCGATTAAAAATTACGCCTCAATTTTATCCAACAAAAAATATTGGTTCTACATTATTTGCCTAACGGGCGCATCGTCCATGTTATTTTCCTTTTTGGCATTTTCTCCATTTTTATTTATCGATACTCTGCAGATCTCAACTAAACAATTTAGTTTGTTGTTTGCAATGAACGCTGTTGCATTAATCTTGGGTGGCACTCTCGCAGTGAAGCTAACAAAAAATTGGAATGCAGAGAAAATTATTTTCATAGGCGGCATCATTGGTTTAATCGGCGGATGCAGCCTGTTAGCTTTATCCTTATCAGGGATGATATCGATTCTGATGATCTGTCCCATGTTTATTTGCTCGATCAGCATTGCAATGGTGGTGCCAAGTGGTATTGCTGGCGCAATCAATTATTTTCCTACCTGCGCGGGATCTGCATCTGCCATGTCAAATTTTTTAAGATATGCTGGTGCCTCTACGATTATTTTCATAGCAGGTTTTATACATCTCACAAATCACTTGTTACTAGCATTGATATTAGCAGGGAGTTCACTCTGTATTTTATTCGCTTGCTTTTGTTTAACAGTCAAATTTTCGATAATAACAAGCAAAGAAAAAATAAATTTCGACAATGCGTAAAAAGTAATTTTTAAATCACACAAAAGTTCTCTGGCTATGTAATTTATAGTATAATACGCAGCTTATAAAAAACTAATTCATCCATCTTTCTAACTTATCTTTCATTAAAAATTGCAAACACTACACAGACTATTTTTATCTGATAAGGAATCAAATCATGATCCCTCCACGGCTCATTAGATTACGTGATGCTCCTATATATCTTGGCATGGATCGCAATCGTTTCAATGCAGAAGTCAGAAACATGTTAACTGAAGTTCCAATAGGAAAATTTGGAATTGCCTTTGACAGACTTAATTTAGATAACTGGGTGGATCATTATAAGCAACGCAAGGGTCGCCTAGTCTCCAGTAATCTCAGGAGGCAATTATGGGAAAAAAACACATTCCAGGACTGCAAAAAATCGGCCAAGTTTGGCACATCGATAAAAAAGTCAACGGTCGACGACTTTGCGAAAGCACTGGTACAAGTAACTTTGAAGAAGCAGAACGATATTTAGTCCGACGCTTGGAAACAATTCGCCAAGCATCCGTTTATGGAATAAGACCAAAGCGAATTTTCAGAGACGCTGCAATTAAATTTTTGCTAGAAAATCAGCATAAAAAAAGTATTAAGGTAGATGCCTGGGTTTTAAAAACACTAGCCCCCTACATTGGGGACCTAAACTTGGAGTCAGTTCATATTGGGTCTTTACAACCTTATATTGATTCTAGGAAGAAGGAAGGTGTTAAAGCAAAAACTATCAATCTTGCTCTGCAAGTTATTAGGCATGTCCTTAATTTAGCTGCAAGCGTTTGGATGGATGAGAACGGCCTGACATGGCTTCACTTAGCCCCGAAGATCAAGTTGCTACCTGAGCTTGATGCTCGAAAGCCCTACCCTATAAATTGGGAAGAGCAAGAACAATTATTTAATGTCTTGCCCCAACATTTAAAAGAGATGGCTTTATTTGCAGTTAACACAGGTTGCCGCGATCGCGAAATCTGCAGATTGCAGTGGGCATGGGAAGTTGAGGTACCCATCGCTGAAATTGGTTCCGTGTTTATTATTCCAGGTGATCGAGTTAAGAATGGCGAAGATCGTTTAGTACTTCTTAACAAGGTCGCACAAGATGTTATAAAACGGCAACGTGGTAAACATCCTAAATACGTTTTTGTATATAAGAACAAGCCAATCGAGCGCATGACAAATAATGGTTGGCGGAAAGCGAGAAAACTAAGTGGGCTTGCTGTGCGTGTGCACGATCTAAAGCACACGTTTGGAAGAAGATTAAGATCAGCCGGTGTTTCGTTTGAGGATAGGCAAGATTTGCTGGGTCACAAGTCAGCAAGGATAACGACTCATTACTCATCTGCTGAATTATTTAATCTGTGGGAAGCCATAAACAAGATATGTGATAAACAGACAGCGCCTGCACTTACGCTACTAAAACACACTCGTGACGTGGGTCACGAAAAAATCACGAATCCAGTTTTAAGGGTTGTTTCAAAAGTGTCGTAAGTGCTTGATTAATTTGGTGGGTCGTCTGCGATTCGAACGCAGGACCAACAGGTTAAAAGCTAATAAAACGAAAAACATATAGACCTAACTGATTGATAAATAAATATTAATTTAGGCAGGCGTCCGTTACAAATGCCTTAAAATGCATAGCAAAGCATAACAATGCACTACTCAGTCGCGCAAAAGTCGCGCGGCTCTTGATATAGCTAAAACAGGAACGAGCCCATTTTAACTTGCGAGGTTCTTATATTAGCTAAGAACTTTTAAGAACCTCACGCGCATGTGTTATCTGATTGCATTTTATCCAACACATGATAAGATAATAAGCGTTTTCAATTAAATTACTAGATACCGAGGCACGTCAGTGAACGTTATTACACCCGAGAGAAAATTCATCTAATCCGCCAGGACTTTTTATCTTAAAAATATTAGAGCCCTGGCTTTACTCTATTTTCTATTTTTAAGGTGAATAAACATGAAAACTCGTAATTTAGCAATTTTTCCTTTTTTAATAATCTTTTATGCCATTTTAACGTATCTCTCAAATGACATGTATTTGCCCGCATTATTCGATTTGATGCGAGACTTTAATACGACGACTAGCATGGCTCAATTAACATTAACAACGTGGTTTCTCGGTTCTGCATCGACACAGTTAATCATGGGACCTTTGTCTGATCATTATGGAAGAAGACCTATTTTATTATTAGGTGGGATGATATTTATTGTCTCAAGCATTTTATGTGCCGCTACACATTCGATGTTTATATTACTCATCGCAAGATTTTTGCAGGGCAGTGCGGTTTGTTCTTTAATGGTTGCAGGTTATGCAACAGTGCACGAACTTTATGATACAAAACAAGCTATTCACATCTTAGCGTTAATCGGCAGCGTAGGTATTTTAGCGCCAGCATTTGGGCCATTGTTAGGTAGCTTTATCTTAACAGTTGCCACCTGGCGTTTTATGTTTTTGCTGCTCGCTGCAGGAGCAGTCGCTGCCATTATTTTATTATTTAAATGGATGCCTGAATCAAATCCATTAGAAAATAGAACGCCTATCGCTTTTAAGAAAATTGTTAAAAGCTATTGCAGCATAATAACGAACATAAACTTTATCCTAGCTACATTAGTACTATGTTTAATATATAGCGGATTAATTGCTTGGCTAACGATTGGGCCATTATTAATTACCGAAGCATTACATTTGACACCCATGATGTTTGGTCTTTATCAAGCCCTTATATTTGGCTCATTCATTCTCGGTAATATTTTTCTTAAATATACAATTCCTACCATTGGCCTTACGAAAACAATTCATTATGGTTTAATAGTGACGGTATGCGGCGCCCTCTTCTCTTTACTCTCCGCTATTTACTTTCATTCGATTATTGGTTTTATCGTAGCGTTAATGATTTATGCAGGCGGTGCTGCACTGCAGTATGGCACATTACAAAGAATAGCTATCGAAATGAGTCACGAACCCATGGGATTAAGAATGGCAATTTTTTCGAGTTTATTAGGTATCGCAGGTGTTCTTGCCAGTTCTGTTTCGAGCTATATTTATATTGGTAAACCTATCCAGTTAGCCTATTTCTTAGTTATTGTTTCAGTGATTGCTTTTGTTATAAATGTTAAAAGAATGAAACAGCATATTGATAAAAATTAAAGGAGTGAAGTGATGGTTAATTTGTTTAATTTTGTTGATTTATATTCACGTGCCTTGATGACAACTTCGCATCTTTTGGATAAAGGCACAGAATATGCAGCGGCAAGTGGTGTGAGCAAGCGCGACATGCTCGACTGGCGTCTAATCGACGACATGCGCCCATTGTGCTTTCAGATCATGGTGGTTTGCAATTTTGCACAACAGTGGCCAGCGCGAGTGGCGGGTATTGCCGTGCCGCCTGACATCACAGACACGCTGACGGTAGCGGAATTTCAAGCCTCACTCTCCTCCGCCAAGCAATTTCTGAGCGAGCTCTTGCCGGAACAATTTGCCGGAAGAGACAATGTGCCAGTGAAGTTCGCTATTGGAGATGGCACATTGGAACCAACGTTGCCTGCTGGCCAATGGCTAACAGTGTTCGCAACAACAAACCTGTATTTCCATCTTTCGACAACATACGGAATCCTACGTGCCAAGGGTGTGCCCCTCGGCAAAGTCGATTTATTTGCCAGCGGGCTCTAGAGGCTCCATCGATCAGCAGCCAAATCGACGAACACAATATTTATGTCTTCACAATGAGGGAAAACAGTCTCATTTCAGAAGAGAAGGGTCACGTCTCATCAAGGAGCATATCCGCAGCTTGCTGCAAGATGAGACGTGCCCCTTTCTTCTTCACAGAACCTTTCTATGCAGAGCTTGATTCAGATTGCTCTTACACTAGAAGTTGAAGTGGGCGACATATTTCCGCCACTGAAAGAACTCAAAACACCATATAGAAAAAGAATAAATAAAAACATCTAGGAAAGCCGCTTAGTAATAATGAAAAAAGAACAGCTTTATTAACTATTTTTTAGTTAAATTCACTTTTCCTTTCAACCAATGCCCATCTTGAATTCCTTCGTTAGTAGTAACAATACGAAAGTCAAAGTTAGGCACATAAATTTGTTTGTTCGAAGAATTTATGCTTATAGTATTATAATGAGCGACTAAGCTTTCGTTTGGAGGCAAAACCACATTATCGCTATCGTCATATACTCCTATTAATAATAGATGCTGTGACAATGCAAAAAATACTGCCGTATTCTGCATCGCATGCCCGGGGCTATTTCTAACGAAAGCAGGAACCTTATCTGAATTATTCCAACACAAAATTACCGGATTGTCTGAAGCTATAATTGGTCCTGTCTGCTCGGAAGCCTGAACTAACACCCATTTTCTCTGAGTAAGCGTAATAAAAATTGTCTCAATATATTTAGATTCTGTTTGTAAATGATATTCATTTGAGAGCTTTAATTGGGTTTTTTCGAATAAAAAATGATTTAATTCGTGCGTGGACATTTTATCAACGTCAGCTCCTAATTTAGCAGCAAGGTCTTCCGTTGTTCTCTTAAATTCAGCATCATAACGAAGAATGGTAGCTGATGTTGTTTCAAAAATTCTACTCATAAAATCTGTAGTATTTTCTCTTCTGCCTGGATTCCTCGAAGTAAACACAGCCATAAGCTCTAAAATCAATAAGCTATTATCACCCTCAAATAATTTTGTTTTTTGAACCTCACGTATTGCATCTGCCGCTTTAGTTTCGAAATCAGATAATATTTTTTCAATAGCATCAGCTCTCATGTTTGGCACATTAATACGATTAAAATCACGAATATTAGCTAGGTTATTTGCTGTTGTTACAAAGTAATTTTTTTTATCTAAATTTATCACTGTTATTTGTGGATTTTTTGCAGGTATTTTACCAAAACCTTTTAGATAAAATTGCGAAATGTAATGATGTCGTCTAGCTTCGTTTTTCATTAAGTTATCCGTATATCAAGAGTTTGCAGCATCATAAGTTTTGACGCATGATTGCATTGCACTAGCTCAATTATTTTGTAAAAATTCTTCATGTTTATTGCCAATATCTTGATGCCATTTTAGCACCCTTTTAATAAGCTCTAAAAAAGTTTTATCAGGGCTAATATTTTTAATATAATTTTCAGTAGCATTCAGACAAATAAAATTAGTCGCTTCTAATAGCTGTGGTGAGGGAGAACAATATTCAAGCTGTGGCTCATAATGCTCTGTTTTTTCTTGCAGATGATATAATTCAAGGTAATGCCACGACCCATGCTCAGCCGAGCTTCCAACTCTATATATGGTTTCATAATATTTTTCTAGCCCAACTTGTTTTGCTAGAACAAAAAGATTTTCATGCCACTTTTTATCTCTTTGAAATTCAATATCTTCAAGCTTGAATTTTGTTTTACCAAAAGTATTAGTAATACTTTTTAACATTCTTTCTTCAATAGCCAAAGGGTCTCGACCTTTAATGTTTTTCTGAATCAAGTCGAAAAGTTTTTTATCGTAAGATAATGAAGCCTTTAAAAAGCTATCACATAAAGAGTTATCAATTTTTTCTGTAAGATATTTCAAAACTATCGCGGTTTCAGCTATAGGACGTGCAGTTAATATCGCAATTTCAAATCGATGCTCACAAATAAGTAATAAAAAGCAATCATATAACTTAAAAAGCCTGACCATATGACTAAGTAGTATTCCTTGTTGAAGCTTAGTAAGAGACTTATCAGGAATAACTGCTGCGGCAATACCTAAAAATTTAAGAACCAGATTGCTAGCGCTTACTAAATCGACTATAAAATCATTGTTGTTATTGCGAATTTTATCTATCTCTGGAAGAGGATGCTTATCAAACTCATCTTTTATATTTATTATCGAAAAATTTTCGGGTGCCATAGTTATGGCTCTCCCAATGAAGAAGCTTGGGGTCTTTTAATCCATAAATATTGACGTCGATGCTTAAAGACTCGCCGAGTACTCTCTTCAACTTCAAAGTACCTTTCATAACCAAGATTATATTTTTCTGACCAATAAAATGTTGCGCCGCTTTTTGTTTCCTCAATACACTTGGAAGATTTAGTTGGGTAATCAAAATCCACCTCCACTTCATCCTCTTTGTAATCATCAAGCCTAACAACTTTATAACCGAATTTTTTCAGTATCCGAGAAAAGCTGGATTTAATATGACCAAGCAAGCTTGAGAGGAAAGATAAAGGTTCCATTATTACCTCACATAATCAACTCCAGTAACTTTTAATTATAAAACCTTATTTGGAAACATACGAAAGAATGAGATGCAGATTTTGAAAATAATACTTTTGAAAGGTAGCACCGTGGTAGCACAAAAAACTATTGCTTAATTTTAATTAATTTTAAACTAGGCAGCTCGGCTGTATCTTGTTGATTTTAAACTATTTTTTTATGCCGACGCGCAGAATCGAACTGCGGGCCTACTGATTACGAAACAAATGGTTTTAAAATACAGTTATAAATCAACACCTTGCGATGATTTCACTGTACTCTAACCTACCTAAACCTACTGTAATAGCAGATAGAGCAATCGCAGCTTGCTACAGTTTTGGTACACTGGAAATTAACATTTCGTAACTAACGATGACAGCAATAATACTCTAAAACAACTCGCTTGAATAATGTGATTTTAATTTGCATACTGTATTGACAAACGATACAATATGAAAATGAAAAATATGTCACTATTAACTTATATAAACTCATTACAGGCAAGTGGCCGATATAGCTTTACGCGAGATGAGGCGCTTACTGCCTTAGGTGTTACCCCCGATGCTTTTCGATTTTCCGCATTGCGTTTAATGAATAAAAAACAACTGATACGCCCCAAGCAAGGTTTCTATGTTATCGTGCCCACAGAGTATCTTAATGTAGGTGAGCCGCCAGCTACTTGGTTTATTGATTCGCTGATGAAATTTTATCATGAACCTTATTACGTAGCATTGCTTAGTGCGGCGGCATTACATGGTGCAGCTCATCAACAGCCGCAAGTTTTTCAAGTTATTACAAGCAAACCTTTGCGATCTATTAAATTGAAGCGAAATCATATTCAATTTTTTACCAAAAAAATCATTACACCAACAAGCTATCAATCAATAAAAACGCCCACGGGTTATATGCAGGTTTCCCTTCCAGAAATAACGGCGCTTGATTTGGTGCGATATATTAAACCATCTGGATACTTAAATAATGTTGCAACAATATTGAGTGAGTTACATGAAAAATTTGATGAACAACGTTTTAAAAATATTCTTGCAACAGAAAAACTAGAACCTTGCGATATACAACGGCTTGGTTATTTATTGGAATATGTGGATGCAAGCTCAGAGATTATTGTTCTATTAAAAAAATGGGTAAAAATACAAAAGCTACGAGCAGTTTCATTGCGACCTGATAAAAATTACGATAAAGCACAAAAAAACAGTGATTGGCAATTATATATTAATGAACAAGTAGAGACCGATTTATGATACCACTAGCTTATATCAATGAATGGCGAACAACAGCACCTTGGTTAGCTGATGCTCAAGTTGAGCAAGATTTAGTTTTATCACGCGCTATCATTGAAATTTTTTCAGAACCATTTCTTGCTAAAGCGCTAGCCTTTCGTGGTGGCACAGCACTTCATAAACTTTTTATTCAACCAGCCGCGCGTTATTCTGAGGATATCGATTTGGTTCAAATTGATGAAGGAGCAATAGGTACCATTTTAGAAGCTCTACGTAAACAGCTAAATCCATGGTTAGGCGAGCCGAGATGGAAATTAAAAGAAGGTCGTGCGATATTGCTCTATCGATTTGATTCAGAGAGCCAACCCATTACGTCAATGAGAGTAAAAATCGAGATTAATACTCGCGAACATTTCACAGTATTGGGATTAGAACAAAAATCTCATGAGGTAAAAAATACGTGGTTTTCTAAACAAGCAATGGTCTCAACCTATGCACTAGAAGAGTTGCTTGGCACAAAATTAAGGGCACTTTACCAACGAAAAAAAGGCCGTGACTTGTTTGATTTGGTTATAGCTTTAAAGCAATTTCCAATGCTTTCCACATTGAATGTAATTAAATGCTTCAATCATTACATGACCGGTATGGGAGCAAAAGTTTCGCACGCTGAATTTGAAGCAAACCTTGCTGAAAAATTAAATGATGTTGCATTTCTTGGAGATATTATGCCGCTATTACCAAATGAGTTAAACTTTGATTACAATCCAATTGTTGATGCGAAAAAAGTTCAAGAAAAAATAATTGCGCAAATGAAGAGATAAGACAATTGTCCTCTACAATACGATTTGCTTCGTAATTTGCAATTCGAGACGTACAGGTCAGCCGCCCCCATCAGAAAAAAATAATCGTGCCCGATAATTTCTTTTGAAAGATTTCAATGTCGTATTTTATGAAAATTTTATAAATTACAAATCTTCAGGCGATACTTCTTTGCGAGTTCTAATTCGAAAAACTTGTTCGACAGGCTGCACTACGACAATACCATCTCCTGATAATCCGGTATTGGCTGAATCTAAAATAGCAGCAACAATTGATTCTGATTTAACGTCAGAAGTAATAATTTCAATTTTAGCATGACCAATCATCACATCTGATGAATAGAGATTAGCGTATTCACCACAGATACTTTAGAAATACACATGCCAGCTACATTGAGTCGCCTTAATTTATTTTCAACCTCATCCAACGTATCTGGTCTTATGATGGCAATAATCTTAACGAATTTCATATTCTCTCCATTTATTCCTTGTCTGAAGTTCCATGTTGTTTCCATAAGAGAAATACAGACGGAATCACGATCAATGTAAGCAACGTTGCACTGAGCATTCCACCTATCATTGGCGCTGCAATTCGACGCATGACTTCTGATCCAGTCCCGCCAAAAAACATGATCGGCAACAAGCCACCAATAATCGCAGAAACTGTCATCATGATTGGACGCAAGCGTAACAGAGCACCGTCAACGATAGCATCACGGACATCTTTTCTAGTTAAATCTCGCTTCTCATGCTCAGCAATTTTTTGACGTTTTGCCAATGCATGATTAAGATATACCAACATGACGACACCTATCTCAACCGCTACACCTGCTAATGCAATAAACCCAACGCCAACTGCAACCGATAAATGATATCCGAGCAAAAATAGCAACCAAATACCGCCCACTAATGCAAGAGGCAGCGTTGCTAGAATAATAATGACTTCTGAGAAACGCCGAAAATTTAAGTACAGCAGTAAAAATATAATTGCTAACGTAAATGGAGCAACCAGAGTTAATCGCTCCTTAGCACGCTCTAAATATTCATATTGACCTGACCAACTGATCGAATAGCCTGGTGGCAGCTTGACTTGGTTGTTAACAGCTTGTTGTGCGTCATATACATAGGAGCTTAAATCGCGTCCGGCAATATCAACGTAAACCCATCCATTTAATCGTGCGTTTTCACTGCGAATCATGTCAGGTCCTTCAGCGATATATACCTTTGCCACTTCACTGAGTGGGATCGTTGCGCCGGATGATGTCACAATTGGTAGCAATTGAAGTTTTTCCAACGAATCACGCACTTCTCTTGGATAACGTAAGTTAATAGGATAGCGCTCTCGTCCTTCTACAGTTTGTGCGATGTCCATTCCACCCACAGCAATTTCAACAATGTCTTGAATATCTTCTACGTTTAATCCATAACGAGCGGCTTTAAGTCGATCGATATCAATTTGAATGTAATGCGCACTTGCAACGCGTTCAGCAAAAGCTGACGTGGTGCCAGGAATTTTTTTCAGAACATTTTCAACTTGTTCGCCAATGGTTTGAATCACGGCTAGATCTGGTCCGGCGATTTTCACACCCACTGGTGTCTTAATTCCTGTTGCTAACATATCAATACGCGTTCGAATCGGCATGACCCAGGTATTTGATAATCCTGGGAGCTTGAGTCGTGATGCGAGTTCTTCACGTATTTTTTGTATGGTCATGCCGGAACGCCATTCATTTTTTGGTTTAAATTGAATAGTTGTTTCAAACATAGATAAAGGTGCCGGATCAGTCGCAGTTTCTGCGTGTCCTGCTTTTCCAAAAACAGTTTTTACTTCTGGGATGGTTGCAATTAATTTATCTGTTTGTTGTAAAAGTTGTTGAGCTTTTCCAATTGAAATGCCAGGAAAAGTTGTCGGCATATAAAGCAAATCACCTTCATCTAATTCTGGCATGAATTCAGCGCCTAAAAAGAATATTGGGATGATCCCTACCAAGACAATGAGAATAGCAATTCCCAGTACTAGTTTGGGCGCTTCCAATATCTTTTGAATAATAGGATGATACCCGCGATATAAAGCACGATTGATTGGATTATCAAGTTCAGCATGAATTTTGCCGCGAATGAAATAACCCATGAGTACTGGTACTAATGTGATAGACAAAATCGCTGCTGCTGCCATGGAATAGGTTTTTGTATAAGCTAATGGAGAAAATAATCTTCCTTCTTGTGCTTGTAAAGTAAATACAGGTAAAAAACTAATTGTAATAATCAGTAAGGAAAAAAACAAAGCCGGGCCCACTTCAATGGCAGCCTGTTGCACCAATTGCCAATGACTAATATTTCTTTCCGTGCTTTGTTCTAAATGTTTATGCGCGTTCTCAACCATCACAATTGCTGCATCGACCATTGCACCAATAGCAATTGCAATTCCACCTAATGACATGATGTTGGCATTAATACCTTGCAAATGCATGATAATCAACGCAGCAAGAATACCAATTGGCAGGCTAATAATAATGACCAAGGAAGAACGAAAATGAAAAAGAAAGGCGATACAAATTAGCGATACGATAATAAATTCTTCAATTAATTTATCTTGCAGTGTATCGATTGCACGTTGGATTAAACTGGATCGATTATAAGTTTCGACGACTTGCACACCTGCGGGCAAGCTTGATTTTAATTGTGCAAGTTTTTCTTTAATTCCCGCAATCGTCTGCATGGCATTTTGTCCGTAACGCATCACAACAATGCCGCCGACCGCTTCACCCTGACCATTTAACTCGATGATGCCCCTACGCATTTCAGGTCCAAGTTGAATAAACGCTACATCCTTCAAGAAAATAGGTATGCCATTCTTGCCTAATCCAACAGGAAGTTGTTCTATATCTTGAATTGATTGAAGATACCCTTTTGCTCTTACCATGTATTCTGCTTCGCCCATTTCAATGGCAGAACCCCCTGCTTCCCGATTGCCTCGAGTCACCGCTTGTTTCACCTGATCAAGCGTGAGCCCATAAGCTCGTAATCGATTAGGGTCTAACGTAATTTGATATTGACGCACCATACCGCCTGCTGTTGCGACTTCAGCCACACCAGGAACTTTTTGTAATTCGTATTTAAGAAACCAATTTTGCAAACTAGTTAACTGCGCCAAATCATGCTTCCCAGTAGGGTCAATCAAGGCATATTCATATACCCAACCTACTCCCGTAGCATCGGGCCCCAATGCTGTTTTAGCACCCGGTGGTAAACGGTTCGCAATTTGACTTAAATATTCGAGTACTCGAGAACGTGCCCAATAGAGATCCGTTCCATCTTTGAATATGATGTAAACATAAGACGTGCCAAAACCAGATTCACCGCGCACAGTCACGGCTCCCGGAACAGCGAGCATAGCGGTGGTCAAAGGATAAGTAACCTGATCCTCAACAACCTGAGGCGCTTGGCCTGGAAAATCAGTTTTAATGATAACTTGAACATCAGATAAATCAGGAATCGCATCTACAGCCGTATTCTTGATGGTGTAGAAACCCCAAAGAACTAATAGCGCCGTAGCCAATAAGACTAAGAATCGATTCTGAATTGACCACCTGATAATCCATGCAATCATGCATTTTTCTCTTTATTTAAGGTGACAGTTTTTTAATATCCGAAATAACGAAATTACCTTCGTTATTTTTCTTCAACATGAATTGGATGTGATCGCCAATTTTAAAATTTTTCAAATCCACATTTTTATCTACTGAGAAATCCATTGTCATTGCAGGCCAACTTAAAGCGGGTATAGGTTCATGTTGTAATGTGACTGCATACTGGGAAAAATTTAATGCTTTAATTACTCCTTTTCCCTCAATGATAATACTCGACCATGAAGGTGAATTTGGGGTTGGATTTTTGGTATTTGTTGCAGGAGTATTAGTGGGTGTTTCTATCCTCTGAATACCTGCTTCTAAATTAGCTTCTGAATCAATTAAAAATTGGCCGGATGCAACAACCATTTCACCTGCTTTTAATCCTGAGAGAATTTCTACTTGTTCACCTGATTCTATCCCGGTTGTCACTGAACGCACTTGGAAATGTCCATTTCCTAATGCAACAATAACACGGTCTCCTTCAGAGCTTCGAATGAGTGCTTCTAATGGAATACTGAGCACATTGGGAATAGACTCAGCAAAAATAGTGATATTGGCATACATATTTGGCTTCAAAGTGCCATCAGGATTATTAAAATGAAACCTCACTTTTAGGGTACGTGTCACTGGATCAACTTGTGGATAGACGTAATCCACTTCCCCCTTCCATATTTTTCCAGGAAATGCGGATAACCTTGCCTCAGCTGATTCTCCGACCTTCACCCAATTAGATTGGCCTTCAAACACCTGAGCGATCATCCATATATTAGATAAATCAACGATACTCATCATTTCTGTATCAGGGTTAACGTGCATACCCTCACGAATGTTTAACATTGTCACCACACCATCCTGATGCGGATAAATATCGATTAATTGACTCACTTTTTTAGCTGTTTTTAATTGCTGAATTTGTTCTTCTGAGATATGAAATGCTTGTAATCTTTTATAAGAAGCATTAATCAATGATTGATTACCACTCGCTAAAGCAATCAGATATTCTTCTTGAACATTTACGAGCACCGGAGAATAAAGCTGTAAAATAATTTGATGTTCTTTGACAACATCGCCTACCGCTTTGATATAGAGTTTTTTTATCCAACCCTCGGCATACGTATGAATGTGGCTAATTTTATTTTCATTTGGCTCAACATAGCCAACCGTTTCAATACGTCTTGCCAGCGGACCTTGCACAACTGGAGTGATACGTATTCCGATATTATTCACAATCGCAGGTGATATTCGAACAGTGGATACTCCTTCTGTTTGTCCCTGCTCAGGATAAACAGGCACAAGTTCCATTCCCATACGTGACATGCCAGGCCCTGGATAATGAATGTTTGGCTCCATCGTATCGATCCAGTACATTGGTTTTTTTTCTGTTGTTGATGAATGTGCTAAATACCGCCCAACAAAAATACCAATAAGCAGTGCAAGCCCAAATACGGCAACCAAAAGTATGGAACTTTTTCTCATTCAGTTATTCCTTAGCAGGATTTTTCATTGAGTGACTCCTTCTAAATAAAGTAAAGCAGCTCGTGCTTTAGCACGTTCAATTTGAATTTGTATTTGTTCAAGATGAATGGTTAATTCATTGTTATAAGCGCGAAGCACAATAGTCAAATCTGATGTCGCACTTTGATAAGCTAATAAAGCAGCTTTTGAATTTTGTTTTGCTTCAAGTGCTAAATGTCTGCGATATAGATTTTCACGCTTGGAAAGACTCTCCCAAATGGCATATTGAGCCGTGAGCTCTTTCAATAAATCTTTATAGTGGATATCCCGATCTAATTCAGTTGCTTCCAACTGGGACGCACTAGCACCTAATCTTTTATTTTGACGATTACTAGGGAAAACAGGCAAATCAACAGTCAGTTGGGCAGTTACCATATCAGAGCGTTTTGTTCCATCACTCATATGGCCTTGTCTAAAACCGTAATCTACGCCAAGCATCCAACTTGGTTTATATTGCTCTTTCGCATAGTCAACGTCACGACGGGCTGCTTCAATATTCGCATTATCCACTTTTAATAAAGGATGTTGTAACAATCGAGTTTGTAAAACATTCACTGTGGGTGGATTTGGCCAATGAGGTAATGAGTCTGATAAAGGACGATTCGCTTCATCCATACCAACCCATCTTCCTAATTGTGCGCGCAGGATATCTATATGCTGCTCAATTTGAACATCTTGATCATTTAACCGGGTTAATTCGACCTGTAATTGCAATACATCGGATTGATTGCCTTTACCCGTGCTATATTGTGATTCTGTGGCTTTTAATAAACGACGATAGAGTGATCGATTTTCTTTAAGAATAACCGCTGCTTGTTTCCAATAGTAAAGGTCAAGCCATGTTTCTCGCACATTGCGTAGTAACATCGCTGCTTGCTCTTGAATTTTTTGACACTGCGCTTTTGCGAGTGCTTGAGTTTTTTTTGATTTCATAGCCAATGAATGGCCTGCTGGAAAGGTTTGTTGTAGACCAACCATTTTCATGGTCATATCATCTTCTGAAAAGCTAAATGTATTTGTCGGAACATTCACAGCTCCCGCAGTTAATTGAGGATCAGATAATTGACCATCTGCAACAGCTTGTTGTTCTAGGGAGTCAGCATTTGCTCGGAGTTGTTTCAATTCTGGCGCGTTTGAAATCGCTATATGCTCAGCCTCAGAAAGGCTAAGCGGCATTGCAGCATAGCTATTAGACCAAAAAAACAATAGCAGCCATAATAGAATTCTTAATTTCGACCCATATCCATTTAAAAATCGCACAATCCCTTTTCCTTCTCGGACTTATGAATCCTGAACCTTCATTTTACCCTTAATCTCACAAGTATAATTAGATATTTTAATGATGACACCCTGTCCTATCCATCATCCTCAACATGTGCAAAATTAGACTAAATTAATTTGTCCTAATAATATGTATAATGGTTAAGTTAGGTATTAATATCCCTGCGATAATAAAGAATAAAGGAAGGCGGATGACTATACGTTCCAGCATTGTTATTGGTCTACTATTTTTCTCAATTTGTATATACGCTCAGGATATTCAGAAAACTGTCGTCCCTGTCTTGGGTGAAATTTCATTTCCAACTTCAGCTAATCAAGCTGCACAACCTTATTTCAAGCGCGGGGTATTATTGCTACATAGCTTTGAATACGAGCCGGCACGCACTGCTTTTCAGCAAGCCGAGAAGGTAGACCCCAATTTCGCATTAGCTTATTGGGGCGAAGCGATGACTTATAATCAACCCATATGGAATGATCAAGATTTTGATGCTGCTAAAAAAGTACTAAATAAATTATCTCAAACAGATTCGCAGCGAATAGAGAAAGCAAAAACAACCAAAGAGAAGGGTTTTATTGAAGCTATAAATTTACTCTATGGCAAAGGGACTAAACCGGAGCGAGATGCAGCATATGCTGAATCTATGCAATCTCTATATCGCCAGTATCCTGATGATGATGAAATTGGGGCATTTTATGCTCTGGCATTACTAGGTAAAACAGGAGGAGTGCGTGATTTTCAAACTTATATGGAAGCTGCTGGTATCGTTGAAGAAATAATTCAGCACAATCCAAAACATCCTGGTGCTTTGCATTATGCGATTCATTCTTATGATGAACCTGTTCATGCCCCTTTGGGATTAAGAGCCGCGCGAAGTTATGCAAAAATTGCGCCAGGTGCCTCTCATGCACTTCATATGCCATCCCACATTTATCTTGCTTTAGGTATGTGGAACGATGTTATCGATTCAAATAGAGCTGCTTGGGCAGCAGGCGTGAAAAATAATCTTACTGGCAATCCAAAGGATTATACCATTCATGATTTCCATGCTCTCGAATGGTTAAGCTATGGCTATCAACAAAATCAACAATATCAAGAAGCTTATCAATTGGTAAAAATGATGGAAAAAATTGCTGAAGAGAGTAAGACAACGATGGCTAAATTTCATTATGCGGCCATGCGTGCGTCTTATGTAATTGACAGTGGTAATTTGAGTGCAGATTTAAAATCATTAGACATGCTTGAAATGGAGCCAGCTTCTCATGCTAGTGATATTTATATTAATGCACTGATAGCGTTAAAAAATAAGCACAATAATGCTGAAATTATTGAAGACATGACCGAACTTGATAAACTTGGCAAAACAATTCCTAACAGTACTGCTACACAAGGTTGCCATACCGATCATTTCACTTCAATTACACCCACTGGGGTACTAATTGCAAAGATAACAGCGCTTGAACTGCACGCGCAAATTAAATTACAGCAAGGGAAAATCAAAGATGCCATTAATATTTTGAAGAACGCAACTCAACTAGAAGATCAAATGAGAGTTGGTTATGGCCCACCTTTTCCGATTAAACCAGCACACGAATTATTAGCGGATATTTTATTACTAGATAAACAGTATGAACTTGCCTATGAAGCTTATGTTAGCGAACTGAAACGTGATCAAAATAGAACGCTTTCGGTTCAAGGATTAAAAATGTCGATGGAAAAAATAAAAGAACTAGGTTTGCCTGTTCCAAAAGAACCAAGTAATTATTTTAATAAACTCATGCTAAAAAATAATTAAATTAATTTTTTGGACAGGCGTGCCCGCTAGTTAATACCTGAATCTTCCCAAAATCTTTCCACTACAGTTCTTGCATATTTTAACTATTTGATATAAAAGATATATTTTCAAAACGGCCTTCAAATGTAGTGTCATAAAGCGTGACCACTACAAATTCAAAAAAAGCTATTTCAAAGGGATGAAAATTGCCTTTTATACGGAAAATAAAGCGTAAAAATCGTGTTTACCTTGCTGAGGTTGAAAATATTCGAGACGGCGTTAAGGTGCGCCAAAAAGTGATTCGTTATCTTGGCCTTGATCCAGCATGCGTTGAGAACGATATTCCGTTCAAAATTAACGATCTAAAAGTTGGGCCAGTAAAGGTATTTGGTGCTGTAATTGCCTTAGAAAGTGTAGCAAGAGAACTTGGGCTTTTTGAGCTACTTGGTGACATTGCAGAGCCCATTTTGACCCTTGTTTTTGCCCATTGCTTAGATTACCGCAGTGTTGATAACGCAAAAGAATGGTACGACACAACGGACTTGCCAAATATTTTTGGATCTAAAAAAATGCCTATAAAAAAGCTACGAAATGCAATTGAGACGCTGTCAAAAAGAGATAGTTCGGTAATCCAAAAGTCCGTATTTGAAAATATATGCAATATTCTTGGCGAAGATTCGTCTGGTGTTGTATACGATGCAACGAATACGCATCTTGCTGGCAAGCATTCTAGCCTTGCAAACAAGGGAAAAGATAAAGAAGGTGTGCGTAATAGAAAATTAATACAGATTGGTCTTGGCGTAACACGTAATTTAGGTATCCCTATTTTTCATCACACACGAGAAGGCAATATCCATGACACGATGATGTTCAGAGAAGCCATTTATCAGTTTAATGGAATGGGTGTGAAAAAGGGTCTTGTTGTTTTTGATCGAGGAATTACGTCAAAAACGTGTATTTTTGAACTTGAAAATACCGGCTGGAATGTACTAGCAGGCGTGCAAATGCATAAAGGAATCAAGGCTGCCATTTCAAATCTCGACTTTGAGCACATGCAAAAATTAAGAAATATTGTCGTCCAAGGGGATACTGAGTTCTTTGTTAAGCCAATAAAATTTGAGATTGGCGGTGTTTCTGGAAAACTTCTCGTCATGATAAACAGTCGAAAAAGACAGGAAAAATCGCGATTTCGACGTTTAAATATTATCAAAACTAGGGACAGTTTAAGAGACTTCAACATCAGCATTCCAAAGGAGCTTGAAAAATTTTTCACTAAAAAGAAATCCATTAATTGGCATGCCGTCTCAAGAGCGGAACGATTTGATGGCCTGTCATTTATTTTTACTGATGCAAAAATTCCAGTGTCAGAAGCAGTGCACTTATACTTTGCAAAAGACATTATTGAGCGGTGTTTTAAGCTAGAAAAGAGCGTTTTGAATTTGCGTCCTATTCGATTTTGGCTTGATTCAAAAATTAAAACACACGTCCTTATTTGCCATTTAGCGCTCTCCCTGATAACGACGTGTCGAATTCGTATGGAAAAACAAGGCATTTTTGAAGATATTGGAGGTGTTTTTAGAAAACTGAATTCAATTTATAAAATTTATTTTTCAGTAGAAAAATCTCATGAAGTGCATTTTAGTAAGGTAAATACGCTATTAAAGTATCAAAAAGACATTTTAAAAATTATTGCACCAAAATTGGAAATGTAGTGGAAAAAGTGGGGGAAGATTCAGGTTAATAATCAAAGCCCTAATTTATCCATTGATTCTTTTTCATATGATTCATCTTCGCCTGGATAACGAAGCTTTTTATCATAATATCCAGTTTGCTTTGCTAAAGCCCAAATTAAACTTTCACCCGCTGGTAGCGTATTTGGCATCATTTTAAATATGGGATCTTGAAATGCCTTATCAGCATTTATCACTTTCCATTCTTTATCTTTAAACATTTGAATGATATCCCCCAAAAAAAGGGCATTCAGTAAATTATGATGGAGAAGCAAGGTATGATCAGGACTTCTACCGAGAACTTCTTTCACAACTCCATCATAATATTGGGCTCGGCTCCATATATGTTGAAGGTAATAATCCCTATATGGCGTAATATCCGCATTTGGATTTTGAGACAATCGTTTTTCAAGCCGGCTACTAATGTACCAATCTGAAGCATCAATAGTAACACTTCCATTTAGATAGCCATGTTCACGCAGAAATCTTCTAAATTCATCACGTTTATCTAACGTGTTACCTTCTTTTAAAAATGGGAAACGAAATATTTTTTTAAAATTAGAATAATGTTGCATGAAAGTCTTCGAAAGCTATTTTATATTTTCCTGATGGCTTAAATAAGTAATGATCTACGCCAAGCGTTGCGTTTGAAACGACGGCATTTGCAGCGCTACACACATGAGGATGAATAAGTGCTGCTAACAACATGAATAAAACAAAAAAATACCTGCTTAGATTTCATTTGCTTTCTCTAGAATTTAATCAACAAGCGTGTTTAATTTGAAGCGAAAGTATATATCAACTCTTCAATCAGCTAAAGATATCGCTATAACCGTACCGCCCTTTTTAGTTTCTTAGTTTCTAACAGGGTTTTGTCTCACTGTCGCTGGCACAGAGGGCTATCTGTTCCTACCTCCAATACAGATAGGTATTCCACGAGCTACATCATTCCATGTTGTCGCACAAGACCTAGAACTTGAACCAAACACGCCCATAGATGTTGGTCCATATGAGGCCTCTGCTTTGCGCCAATGTGCGTAATGCAATTGTCTGGAGTTTTCTCTGAATTTTCTAGCATCTTCTTCTCGACGTCTTTGTTCTTGTCTTTCTCGTTCGACCCTTTCTTCTTGTTTCCTTCTTTCAATTTGTTCATATATTATTTTTCGAGAAGCTTCTAACGAACGTTGCAATTCATCCTGTCTCTGCTTTTGTTCGGCAATTCCTTCATTAAATCTTTTTTGCGCATGATTCAAATCATCCCTCATTACTTTTATAGCACGTTGATCTCCTTTTGCAAAAAAGCTTGGAGTATTAACAGGCGCTGATTTTTGTGGTGCGGGCACTAAACGCAAGCGCACTTGAGCTTGCAATTTATTTTGCATCTCTTTTTGTATCGCAATAGCTGAACCATTTTTCGGCTGAATTTTTAAAAATTCATTGATGCTATTTAACGACTGTTGATAGTTATTGAGCTTGCTGTAAGCAACAGCTTGATTGTAATACGACCATTCATATTTTGGATTGAGACTGATAGCCTTTTTGTATGCTTCTATTGCTTCTTGCAGCTTGCCTGTTTCTCTCAAACAAGAACCGCGTACGCAATGTGCTTCAGCATAATTATTATTTAGCCTAATAGCTTCATTTGCTTCTTTTAGGGCTCCTACATAATCCTTCTTTCCGAACAAATCACAAGCGCGCTGGAAATGGAGTGGAGCTTGCAACAGAATCTGTTTTTGCATATCAAGGGCGGATAAATTACCTGGATATAATTTTAAAAATGCATCAATACCAACCCGAGAGAAATTGCATGCGTCTTGCAAACAACTAACCTGAGGGTGCGCAGGGTTTAGCTTTTTGACCTCATTGGCTTCCTTCAATGCACCTTGATAGTTGCGTGCATTAAATAAATTTAATGCTTGCTGATAATGTTGTGATGCCTCTGCAATACGTTTTTGCATATCAAGGGCGGACAAATTACCTGGATACAATTTCAAAAATCCATCAATCCCCGCTGAAGAGAAATTGCATGCGTCTTGCAAACAATTAACCTGAGGGTGTGCAGGGTTTATTTTTTTGACTTCATTAGCTTCCTTCAATGCACCTTGATAGTTGCGCGCATTAAACAAAATTAATGCTTGCTGATAATGTTGTGATGCTTCTGCAATACGTTTTTGCATATCAAGAGCGGACAAATTACCTGGATACAATTTTAAAAATGCATCAAGCCCTGCTAAAGAGAAATTGCATGCGTCTTGTAAACAATTAACCTGTAGATGTGCGGGGTTTAGCTTTTTGGCCTCATTGGCTTCCTTCAGTGCACCTTGATAGTTGCGTGCATTAAACAAAATTAATGCTTGTTCATAATGCGAATGCGCTTGCAATTTATTCTGCATCTCTTTTTGTATCGCAATAGCTGAACCATTTTTCGGCTGAATTTTTAAAAATTCATTGGTGCTATTTAACGACTGTTGATAGTTATTAAGCTTGCTGTAAGCAACAGCTTGATTGTAATACGACCATTCATATTTTGGATTGAGACTGATAGCCTTTTTGTATGCTTCTATTGCTTCTTGCAGCTT
>Ga0207089_1048_pt1 | contig 27903 bp, 16 predicted proteins | sample Alteio_BWMinHeat_49_FD_153571 | JGI IMG/M metagenome (GOLD analysis project Ga0207089, IMG submission 153571) | Enriched cells from forest soil in Barre Woods Harvard Forest LTER site, Petersham, Massachusetts, United States -... | ecosystem: Environmental > Terrestrial > Soil > Temperate forest >...
CCGTCACGGCTATAAAGTTGAGCTGCGCGTTCAGATGCAAGACGTTCAGCAGATGATGAAGCAGAACTTGAAGTTGCAGCACGACTATCCGTCATCGACTGAAATACAGAATTTGTTTTGTTAGCAGAATCAGCTGATTTTTCTTCTCCGTCTGATGAAGTGGTGACAACAGACTGCGGAGGTTTGGTGGAAACTTCATCCATCTTTACTAACAACTTATCGATACAAGCGATGTCGTTTGCAATTGAATTTTCAGCGTGTTGGTCTAAAGGCCCAGATAAAAGAATAGGATTAGATAAAAGATTAGTTAAAGGAGTAACCATAAAATGCTCTGATTTTTCTGATTTAAGTGTGTCAGCTAAAACAACACGCACGATCTTAATAATGCAATGATGGCCATATGTCCCATCAAGAACTTTTTTTGGTGAAATACAAAAATCCTTTAGATATATTCCTGGAGCATTATCCGCTCCACTGATCAAATCATTCAGAAAAAAATAAATATCATTTTCATCGAAATAAATGCGCATTTTTGCACTAGGATTTTTTTCTCCCTTCGCCCAAGAAATCCTTACCGCTATACCTAAAAAATTAAAAATTTTTTCACAATATTCCCTTACCTCATCCATGCTTAAATTTCGTGGTGCTCGCTTTAATTCAGCTTGTTGACCCGTCATATTCAAACGAGCAAATACCTCTTGTAAATATCGTCTTCTCTGACTGAAAAACGTATATTCTTCTCCCATAAAACTCGACTGACAGGTCAAAGCCTGCTGATAAATTTTCTCTTCCCGATCAACCACCTTTTTAAAGCAAGCCAATAACCCAGGTGTAGTAGGTAGGAAATATTCAGCAACTATAGCTAACAATATCGGCGGCAAATTCAAATCAGAAATGGAATTCACAAACAATGCTAACACTTGAGCACGATTGCGTAACACATGAGGACTAGTTAAATAATGCTTAATTGGTCTCGATAAAACAGATGAAATTATTGCGTCAGAATAATCCATCTCAGGCTGACCAGCGGATAAAAAATTTGTCTCTTGATGAAACGATGGAACAGTGTGTGAAAATCGTCCATCATAAAAGCCGACATAGAAATGAAATAACTGATATGCCTTTTCCGCATCCCGGCCACAAGGATCCCAAGGGCCACCTTGTTTTGCCTTGCTCACCAATGAGCGCATCTCATCCTGATAAGTATCCTGATAAGTAGTATCATCTTGTTCAAAATCAGGAGCCAAAATAGCACGGTGAGGATAATGATTAATAAAATTAATAAGATCCAATCTAACTCTATAGAATTCCTGTGAATGAGCCGCTTTTAATAATATTCGCTCATAAGCCTGGGCCCAATCTTTTGACAACTGTTCTTGCAAAAGATGAGCAACGGTCCAATCATTATGTTTAAAAATGCTAAACATCATATCTTTTAAAAGTTCTTGATCGACTTCATTAGATGAGGACAAGCTATCCACAAATTTATTGAATGCTAGAGTGACAGCAGGATTATTATTCTTAAGAAACCATGTAAGCTCACTTGCGTTATAACTCCCTCGTGGCATGACATTTTTCAATTCTTGTAATGCTTTTTCAGCAGCAGAAGCAGTAAGCTCCCATAATTTATCACTTGGTTTTTGTACACCTGATTTCATCTTAAATCCCCTCGATTATTTATGCCGGTATTTTACCAGGATAGAATTAAGGGGATCTTAAGGCAATTTAACTTATTGAAAACATAAGGTTTTAATAATAATTACTCAGCGTGATTGGTGCCACCCACTGTCAACGCATCCACTCGCAAAGTGGGTTGTCCAACACCGACCGGCACACTTTGGCCGTCTTTACCACAGGTTCCCACGCCAGTATCTAATTGTAGGTCATTGCCGACCATAGAAACTTTCATTAATACTTCAGGACCATTACCAATTAGTGTGGCACCTTTGACTGGCGCAGTGATTTTACCATTTTCTATTAGGTAAGCTTCGCTGGCAGAAAACACAAATTTACCTGACGTAATATCCACTTGGCCGCCACCAAAATTCACTGCGTAAATTCCCTTTTTGACAGACGCAATAATTTCTTCTGGCGTCGATTCACCCGGTAGCATATAAGTGTTAGTCATACGTGGCATCGGTAAATGAGCGTAAGATTCGCGGCGACCATTGCCTGTGGATTCTGTGCCCATAAAGCGTGCGTTGCGCTTATCTTGTAAATAAGCACGCAAGATACCTTTTTCAATTAATACGGTATGCTGTGTCGGCACACCTTCATCATCCACGTTTAGCGAACCACGTCGATTCGGAAGTGTGCCATCATCCACCACTGTGCATAACTCTGTCGCCACACGTTGACCCATTCGACCACTAAATGCGGACGTGCCTTTGCGATTAAAATCACCTTCTAAACCATGGCCAACAGCTTCATGCAACAAGACGCCTGGCCAGCCTGGACCTAACACTACTGGCATAGTTCCTGCAGGCGCTTCAATGGCATCTAAATTCACTAATGCTTGGCGTACCGCTTCACGCGCATAACTTAATGCCAGATCATTCTCGATATAATATTGATAATCAAAACGTCCACCGCCACCGGCATAACCCTGTTCACGCCGACCGTTTTGTTCAACCACAACACTCACGTTAAAACGCACTAATGGGCGAACGTCTGCGCCGAGATGACCATCACTCGCCATGACGAGCATTGTTTCATATTCAGCTGCCAAGCTTACACTCACTTGAACAATGCGCGGATCCAATTGACGCGTATACGCATCAACACGTTGCAACAATGCGATTTTGTCATTTTCTGTGATGGAATTTAATGGATTTAATGGCAAATAAAGTTCATGGCCTCGCGTCCATTGCCATGATTTAATTTCTTGCTGACCGCCTTGTTTGCTAATGCTGCGTGCCGCATGCGCTGCTTGATCCAACGCTGGCATCAAAATATCATCAGAATAAGCAAAACCGGTTTTTTCGCCACTCATTGCACGCACACCCACACCGCGGTCAATGTTGTAACTGCCGCCCTTGATAATGCCATCTTCCAATACCCAAGTTTCTGAGTGGCTGGATTGAAAATATAAGTCCGCATTATCAACAGAATTGCCTAACACACTGCTTAACACTTTTTGTAATTGACTATCCGTCAATCCCGCTGGGTCAAGTAAATCATGTCGTGCAATATCTAAAAGTTGGGTCATTTATTCACCTATTTCTATATGATTTCGTAACAAACGCAGATTGATCGACACGATACCATTCTATCATTCTGGGTGCTAGTCAGCTGGTGGTGATTATAGGGCTCCCGCATTAAAATCCGGCTGTTTTTACTGATTTTTATGGGGCTGAGCGGTAGGGAGGGCTCCCGCAGTGCTTGCACTGCGGGATACCCGTAGCGATGGGGCCCCATAAAAATCAGTAAAAACAGCCGGATTTTAATGCGGGAGCCCCGAACAAAGAAACATTTTGGATAATAGCACTCGGCGTTTTCTTGCGTTTCTTACTCAAATCCCCTACGATGAATAGTGGAGCTCAAAAAAACTATCTTATCCTCATCAGCGTAAAGGAATGCAGCCATGAGAATTATTTATTTGCTATTGCCAGTTTTTCTCGGATTCGTATTATCGAATTGCAGCGAAATGAAAGCAGAAACACCTCAAGTGACAGCAACACAAAACACTAATAAAACCACCCCGCCACTCAAAAAATGTCACAAAAATCCTATGACGGTTTCTTTTTACACCAATGGTAATAATCCTAAACAGCCTTACGTCGTACTCGGCAAAGAAACTGTTTCGAAGTATAATTTTGTCGGCATCAAACGCCAACAAGCTTCAATTCATGACGCGATGCGAAATCTTGCGGCGAACATGGGTGGAGATGCAGTAATCAATATTACCCACACAGATAAATCTGTGACGGGAACTGTGGTGACTTATAAGCAGTTGGCTTAGTTACAATTCCTGAGACTTTTCTTTAGGTGGATTAGGACGAAAATGTCTAATCCACCCTACCTATCCAAACTAAATATATTTAAGAACGCGAATTCCGAATAAGTCTCTCTCTGTCATGCCAGCGTGCTTTTAGCTGGCATCCAGAACCACCTCAAATTTATAAACAACGTTATGACAATTAAGGCTTTCTGGATGCCAGCTAAAAGCACGCTGGCATGACAGAAGCAGCTTATTCAGAACTCGTGTTAAAAAAATTAGAAACTGCTTTTCGTTAACCTATGGTTTTCGTTAAGTTTTCCTTAATTTTTTAATGGTATATTAAGTGGCCAATAAAACAATAAACATATAAATATCAACCATATTAGTCGAATAGACTAATTTACTTTCAAGAAACGAGGATAAAAATTATGCATAAAAGATATAAAAAGGTAGAGAAATTAGGTAGCCCACGTGTATCTAACAACCTATCTGATTTGTCTCCAGTTGAATATAAGGAATTACGTCGAACACATTCTGAAAACCGAATAGTAAGACATATGGATTTCGTGGGTATATTCGGCAAGAAGGTTCCTAAAATTGTTACTCCACAACCAGGAAATCCAAGCTCTCCCACCTCGAGCAATGTGTCGACATCTACAACATCGCCTAAATCGCGATAAACCGTAGTAACAACAAGCCATTTCCTCACGGAAATGGCTTTTTTATTGCCTTTTTACTAATCCGACAACGCCTGCGACAACACCGCCGGCACATCAGCACTCTTCAATAATATTTCATGCCGCGGAAATGGCGGTTGAATGCCATGACGTTCAAACGCCTCCCAAATTGCCAATAAAATTTCCGAACGCAAACCAATACGAGATTTGACTTGTCGCACATTAATAAAATAACGCACTTCAAATTCGGTTAGCCCATCCGCCAATTCTTTCAAAAATACTTCCGGCGCTGGATCAGTCAACACTTCTTTGTGGCTAAACAATACTTGATAAATGACCGCTTGCACATCATGCGGACTATCATGGCGGTTAATTTTAAGAGTAAACATCGCACGGATAATATTGTCTTTGGCCGTCCAATTCAAAAATGTTTTGCTAAAAATTTCCGCGTTTGGCACTAACACTTCCATGTGATCCCATGTTTGAATTGTTACTGCACGACCACCGATATGCATTACTTCACCCTCATAACCGCTAATGCTAACTAAATCGCCCACTCGCATTGGACGCTCAATTAACAATAAGAATCCAGAAGCAAAATTGTTTGCAAGATCACGTAATCCCAAACCGACACCGAATGAAAATGCAGTCACAGCGAACGTTAATGAACGATAATCGATGCCTAACATCCGTAAGCAGATAAAACTCCCCACAACGATGACGGCATATTGACTTAAAATAGCGAGACTATTTCGCAAACCTAAATCTTTGGTACGCGACAATAATAAACGATAAACAAATTCTCTCGTCCAGCGTGCCGCCCAATAAAACAATGAAATAGTTACGACTAAACCAATAATGCTGCGCAGAGTAATCGCGGTGTTCAACACATCTAGCAAATGATATGACAACAATTTACCTAAACGTTCTACGACCGGAGATTGTTGATCCCAACCATACCAAACAAACAAAACAAACCAGGCAGACAAAAATAAAATCACGCGTAACACACGATCAATTGGTTTAAGAAATGCTTCCGTCCACAACCAACCATTTGTTACATGACGTATTAATAGCTTGGACACCCATTCCATTGCGTCTGATAATAAACCGCGGATGGCGAGATAACCGGCTAATACCAATAAAAATACGCCTTCGTACCAAGCAATGGTGAAAATTAAATTCACGAATCCTAATAAACCAATGACGGAGTTGACCAATAAAACTAATGGCACTAACAAACCAAGCATTACCACCACGCGGCGCAAATACATACGACGCTCATCAATGTGCGGTAAAATCAATCCCGGCACTAAATTCCATTGTCTAAGCAAAAATACTGAAGCGACCAATAAAAATAATAAAAACACGCGATCAAATAAATCTTTGACTTCATAAATCACTGGCAATTGATAAATAAAAACAGTTAAGCCAGTCACGATCCCGCCCGCTAAAAACATCCAGCGTAATTTATGATAGAGACGAACATCATGCCCATCGCGATGATGCACCGTTTCAACTAAACCTAACCGCGCTGTCATAATGATGGATTTAAACACTAACCAAACGACTGCTAAATTAAGTAAAAAGCTGTAGGTTTGCGTGGGAATGCCACACAAAGAAAACAACCAAATTAAATTTCCCAGTAACGCAAGATCAAGAGAATTTCGTTGCAACAATTTAATACTTAACCATTTCAAATTAATGTGGCCAAGTTCGTGATCTGGCATGTTCGTCACAACGCGCTTTAATAAATAATATAATGCACCAAAAATCATCCACCAGGTAAGTAATAGCATACTAAACAATATGCCATCCCAAATTGTCATACCACCAAAAGCTTTAACAATTTCATAACCCAAATTTTTTACCACTTGGAAGGTAAGTGCTGGTACTAATAAAATTTCACCGCCCAAATCGATCCAAGCCTGCGTACCAAAACCAGGTAATCCCTGTCGCGCTGAAAGTTCACGCTGCAGTGCTTTGTCTAATGACGAACGTAACGAAACCAATGTTTCACTAAGATCAGACACGGTGGTAATCGCAGTTTGATATTGATTCGTTAAACGCGAAAATTCTGCTTTATAATTTGCGGGTGCCTCTCCAGCAACTGCAAAAAAGTTTTTTCGTTTTGCCAAAATAGCAAGACGATTATTTAATAAGCTAGTCATTTCGGTCAACTGCCGTCCCAACTCTCTTGCTTGCTCGGTCGCCTGGTTAAGCAATGTGATTGAGGTATTGTTTGTGATAGAAATCCTCAATTGCTGAATTTGCTCTTGATAACGTGCGATCAACATTTGTTGATAAGTGAAATTAATATTTTCATTTACGTTGAAAATCTCATTCTGTAATTGATCATACACTTGTCGATCAAAATTTTTATGACTTTGCAGTTGATTTAATTTCGCATTCAATAAATTCAAATGTTGAAGCAAACTACTTTGCTGTTGTTGCAATGCCAACTCAGATTTGGCCTGTTGTTCACGCAATTGCAAAATGGTGCGCGATTTCAGCCATGATTCAATCCGCGCATATCTCGCCCGATAAAGCTGCAATGTGTTATTAGTAATAGCTTGCAATTTTTGCAAATAATTCACACGCGCTTGATCAAGTTGCAGCAAATCTTTTAAATAACTGAGCGTCATCTGTAAACGATTTACATCCGGCGCGCCATCGCGGGCCACTTTCAAGCCAAACACCGTGTAAACATTTAACTGATTTTGAATTTCTTGAATTTCTTTTTGTAACCGATTTACTGCCTGCTGTGATTCAAATAATTCGATATTGACGCTATCTAAATTGGATCGTGCTACCGCAATATCTAGCATGATTTGATTGAGAGCACGCTGATCTATCCCAGTTAATTGGGCTTTTTGTTGTTTCTGCTGCAACTTCAATTCATTTTGAGCTTGGACGAGACGATTTTTTAACAATTCAATTTGCTGCGACACCAATAAAGTTTTATCTGGCACGGCAGTATTAGCCGCAAATACTATTGGGTTTAAGCAAACGCACAAAATCAAAATAACAAAAATATTACGCCATTGATTCAGCATGAAAAGTGACCCTTTTTCGTAACAGCATTAACAAAATTAAACTCGGAAAACAAATCAAGAACGATGCACCATAAAAATTCGCCCAACCAAAGTGCAACACCATCAGTGCCGCAATGGGGCCTAAAAATACGCGTCCAACGGCGGATAGTGCAGACAAGCTAGCAAATTGAGTTGCGCTATATTGCGCATGACAGAGCGCTGTTAACAACACCACCAGCGCTGTTGTACTCATGCCACCGCAAAAACTTTCGATACAAATTGAGCTCGCCATCAGCAAATAATTTTTACCGACGATAGCGAGCACCATAAACATTAAATTCGAAAACGCTTGCGCAACACCGAAAATAAATAATGCGCGATAGAGACCCAAGCGCGGTAATAATGCGCCGCCTATCATGGTGCCAACAATCATGGAAATTAAACCAAATGTTTTATATGCAATACCAACATCTGTCAGGGTAAAATTTAACTGATGTAATAAAAAGTTACTCATGAGCGTCAATGCTAAAGCGTCGCCAAATTTATATAAAACGATAAATGCGAGAATTAACCCAATTCCAGGTCGGCGCAATAAATCTTTAAATGGTTCAATGGCAGCAGCAGCCAATGTCTTCGCCGGTTGAATATTGCTGGGAATTTCGGGGGCGTAATAGGTCACTAACACCGATAACCCCATCAATACCGACATGACTCGATAAGTGAATTGCCAACCTAAATGATCCGCCATCACAAGGGCCAAACCACCTGAAACAAGTCCTGCGATACGTGATGAAAAAATATAATAAGCTGAGCCCATGCCACGCTCAATGGGATGTAAAATATCAGTTCGGTAAGCATCAATCGCAATATCTTGCGACGCGGAAATGAAGGCAATTAGCACTGCGATCCAACCCATCAAATGCGCGTGTGGTTTGGGATCCATGCCGGCAAAGATAAACAAAGTAATACACAAACCCACTTGCGTAATTGCGATCCACCCCCGCCTTCTGCCCAAAAATGGCGGCACGATTTTATCGAGCAGCGGTGACCAAAGAAATTTCCAAATGTATGGCAACCCAACTAAAGATAAAGCACCCACAGTCATTAAACTTAAACCGGCCTCAGTAAACCAAGCTTGTAAAGTTGCACCCGTCAATCCAAGTGGCAATGAAGAAGCAAAACCTAACAAGGTGACCGATAAAATACGCGGATTCGTTAAACTTAACCGCTGAGACATAACCCAAATCCTAGTTTAAAAAATTTTCTAATTCTAACATTAGAGAGTAGAATTAGCACGACAAAGGCCATTATCACATTAGAGAAAAACATGACAATCAGTATTTTTAATTTATTTTCGATCGGTATTGGACCCTCCAGTTCACATACTGTTGGCCCCATGAAAGCGGCCAGAGAGTTTTCTGCATTACTTCATCAGCAACAGCAGCTTGGCTTAACCGAACGAGTTATCGTTGAATTATTTGGCTCGCTTGCTTTTACTGGCAAAGGTCATGGCACTGATTTTGCAATCTTATCAGGATTAGAAGGCAATGCACCGGACACGGTCGATCCGGACAAAATCAAACCGCGCGCTGATGAAATTATTCATCAAAAGACGCTCAATCTCTTCGGCGAACAAGCTATTGCATTTGATTACGACGCTGATTTGCAGTTTAACTTTAAAGATTTACTGCCAGCACATACCAATGGCATGCGGTTTACTGCCTATGACAAACAACATCACATCATCGCCAGCAAAATCTATTATTCCATTGGCGGTGGTTTTATTGTGGATGAAATCCTGGCGGCACAAAATACCACGGGCCAAGATCATCCTGTGCCCTATCCTTTTGTTTCAACCAAAGAACTCTTGCAGCAGTGCGAAACGCACCAACTAACCATTAAAGAATTAATGCTAGCCAATGAAATCAGTCTGCGGCCAGAAGCGGAAGTGTTTCAGCGCATCATGAAAATAGCGCAGATTATGAAAGAATGCATCGACAAAGGTTGCAACACACCCGGAATATTACCTGGTGGTTTAAACATTAAGCGTCGCGCACCGGAATTATTACAAAAGCTGCTGCAAAAAGGCCGGCCGCAGTCACATGAATATACGGATAGCATGGCTTGGCTGAATTTATATGCGATTGCCGTCAATGAAGAAAATGCTGCCGGAAGTCGTGTTGTCACAGCACCCACTAATGGTGCGGCTGGAGTCATTCCTGCTGTGCTGCATTATTATTTGGATTTTTACCCAACAGCTAAACCTGAAGATGCCATTGAATTTTTGCTGACAGCGGGAGCCATCGCCGTTCTTTATAAAAAAGGCGCTTCGATTTCTGGTGCTGAAGTCGGCTGCCAAGGCGAAGTGGGCACAGCCTGTTCGATGGCCGCTGCTGCACTGACGGCAGTTATGGGTGGAACAATCGGGCAAATAGAAAACGCGGCTGAAATTGCTATGGAACATCATTTGGGAATGACTTGTGACCCAATTGCAGGATTAGTCCAAATTCCCTGTATTGAACGCAATGCAATGGGAGCTGTAAAAGCGGTTAATGCAGCGCGCTTAGCATTATTGGGGGATGGGCATCATTTTGTATCGCTTGATAAAGTTATTGCGACGATGAAGCAGACAGGCAAGGATATGATGTCGATTTATAAAGAAACTTCATTGGGGGGGTTGGCGGCTAATATTCCGGAGTGTTAAAGCTTCAAAACTTGGCATTCTCGCGCGACATTGTTGCGTGGAACGTCATTGCGAGCGCGAGCGAAGCAACCCAGGCTGTATTGTTGCTTCAAAAGAATTAAGTTGGTGAAATCGTATGCTTTATTTCTTCTTAAAAAAGTGGCAATAAAACCTGGTTTGCTTCGCTCGCGCTCGCAATGACGTTCCACGCAACAATGTCGCGCGGGACAGCGCTAATGCTTCCTCCGCTCCGCCCGATGCAATCTCCGCCGCATTTTCCGAATTTTCAACAACGTCATAATCGGCCCCGATAACGCATAAGCCAAAAACACCCCAAATAAAACCAACGGAGGATGCATCGCGACGCCCGCAATGAGCACTGTAATCATTACCAACGCAAAAAACGTCACCCTACCGTTCCAATCGATTTGCTTAAAACTGTAATAACGCACATGAGAAATCATTAATGCGCCCATTAAAAAAGTCACCACCGCCGCCGGAAGCGCCACAAAAAATCCGGTGACATTGTAATAACTTCCCAGCCACACCATACCGACAACGACCGCTGCAGCGGAAGGACAAGGCAAACCTTGAAAATAACGTTTATCCGCGTCATGCGCTTGGGTATTAAATCTTGCTAAACGTAACGCTGTTGCCGCTGTATATAAAAAAGCGACCAGCCAACCTAGCTTTCCCAAATGCGACAATGACCAGCTAAAAACAATCAAAGCAGGAGCGACGGCAAATGCCACCATATCGGACAAACTATCATATTCAGCCCCAAACGCTGTTTGCGTATTCGTCATTCGCGCCACACGCCCATCTAACCCATCCGCAATCATGGCAACGAAAACCGCCATTGACGCTACATCAAACAACCCATTCATCGCAGCTACAATTGCATAAAATCCAGCAAATAAGGCCGCTGTCGTTAATAAATTAGGTAATAAATAAATCCCACGCGGCCGTTTTTCTCGTTCGATTTCCATAAAATCACCCTCTTAAAGTGTGCAATGTGGCGAGATTCTGCCTGAAAAATTTCCATCGGACTAGTCTAATCATGAAATCTCTTAAGAAAACCTTAAGGTTTTGGCAGGTAGAATGCAGAAAAATTTTTATCCAGTAAGGAATAAAGTATGTCACCACCTAGAAGCCCCCGAACTCTAAACTCATCGTCTGCCATTCGACACACACTTTCAGGCGATTCTGTGTCATCTCGAAATAACCTTTTAGATCCGGAATCACCTACAGCGATCGAGCGCACCAGATCAACGCAAACTCAAGGATCAACTGACGACCAAAATTCTCCGCTTTTGGGCGAGCCACGTTATGCTAGGCTTCATGATTCAAGCTCCTCTACTAAGTTAGAAGGCTTAGGTGACGCTCCTGAAGGAATGGATAGACAAGCTAGCAACAATAGCAGCAATAATGATGCAGACAGCCGCAGCAACACACCAAGTCCTGAGCCTGACGCTGAAGCGAAAAGAAATAACCAGCTTAATCTTGATCTAACTACTCAAGATGGGACAGAGATTCACCTTTCAGTTGTTGACTCTCCCCAAAGAGGTAAAGGTAAAAATCAAGGTGTAAGCGAACTTAGCGTAACAATCAAAAAAAACGCTGTGAACGTTTCACCTTCAGAAGAAAAACAAGGCTGGGGAAGTTGGTTAGCCGGTGGAGCGAAAAAAGCAGCCAGCGCGACTTACAACCATCTCTTGAAACCCATTGGCTCAGGCATTGCCCGCCGAGTAAAAAACCCCAAAGTTTCTGTTCCCGTATTCATTTCTGCTTCCTCAAGTGCAATCTTTGCTATGCTCGCACCCAGTGGCAAGAGTGCAGCACAGTTTGGAGAAGATCCGAAAGGTTGGTGGAATGGGATGAGCAACTGGAGAAAATCACAATCTGTGGTAAACGCAGCTAGCTCTCTGCATGTTAATGATCATCTAGCTATCGACACTATCCCTGATACCGCACGCAATGCGGTAAAAGACATTAAAAACTTTGCAAACAGTCCGGTTAGAATTGCCGCTATTATGCTGCTTGCTCTTTTAGCTGGTATGACCGGTGGCTTTATCGCTTATGAATCCTACTCTTTTCTATCGAGTGCCATTGGTGGCTTAACAGGACAAATTGTGGGCGGAGCTCTCGCTGGTGTCGCCGGCGTATCCTCTGCTGTCATGACCTTTGCGACGCGGTATATTGGTACAAAAAATTTAGATCTATTGATCCGTCGTCGTTATGATAAAGATAAAGTTGAGCATGACAAACTGCTCGATGATTTACGTCACGTAAAAGAAGATCTCGCTCCGCAACTAAACGAACAGTTGATAGACCAAGAAAAAATACAGCAGACGATCGAGCAATTACAAGCAATCATGGCTGACGTCGAAAAAGAAAATAATGAAAATAAGGACAACAATAACGCCTCCAAACCATCTACAGAGACACCTCTAGCTCAACCTCTTCTTGATAAAGACAAACAAATCGACGAAGAAAAAGCTGTCCCGAAACAACCTGACACTATCGTTGTCATGATGGCAGAATTTATGCAATTCCTAGAGGAAAATCCTGAAGCGATCGCCGACAAATCTTGTTGGGAAAAATATATTGAGCCAACATTTGTATTCCTTGTTGCATCAGCAGTTGCGGTTGGCGGCGGCATGACATTTGACTCAAAATTCGTGCAAGGTATAGCGACCATGGAAAGCTGGATAACAAAAGTTAGTCTTGCTGAAACCGCAGTTGCTGGATTACCTGCTGCTGCAAAAGGAGCGATAGGCTTTTTACCTTCATTCACTTCATTTGCCTTGTACCTTGTTTCTGTCATGCAGCTCCCACAACTTATCCGGGATGCTTGGAAGAAAAATCCCACCGCAACAGCCAGCACATTGGTTGAAAATGGCTTTGCTTGTAACAGTATGTTAAGCGTCGCAACCGGCGTTTCAAATGATACTGTTATTAATCCTTTTCACTTTCTTCCGCATGCAAGCGATGGGACTGCTGTATCTCAAATATACCCAATTGCTAACGCGATGGGTGCTTTCGCTGTGAATGCTCGGTCTGGTTTTAGATTAGATTGCAAAGCGGATTTAGATGAACACAAAACAACTCACGAAGCTTCTTTGTGGATGGCGCGAAATGATTTAACGAAAGATCAGTTAGAAACATTGAGAAGATATCGCCAAAAAATCCATGATCAACTTGCGGCTTCCAAACCAGCAGCTAAATTTAGCGAAGGCCAGGATAATTCCCTCCCCCGTCAGCCATCTCGTCTTGCATTGCAAGGGGGAAGAAGATAACAGCTGATTCCACTGTCAGATTATTGCCTAATTCCTTCCTCCTCAGGGGGAAGGTTAGGATGGACAAATCACACCCCCGAAGCCCGCAACGTATTCGCCCGCACTTCCTCAATATCCAACTCATTCGAAAGACTCCAAAAAATCTCATCGTGGATTTCACCCTGCCTTCTTAAATTCATCAACGCATTTCTTTCCGCCCGAATCGCCGCGAATAGTAATTTTTTATAAATTAAATAATCATCTTGCAACAGCGAATAAGGCGCAGGATTAAGCTGTGTTTGAATAACCTTATGTTTACGTTGAATTTGCTTCACAAATTCTTGAAAAACTTGCTCAGGAATATTTTCATTTTCCTTCATCGTCGTGATGGTTTTGGTAATTTCATCTAACGCATTCAATCTCGCTTTCGCTTCTTGATGCATTTTTTCTTCCAACTCATCTGCATTCGATAAACCAAGCATACGGATAAGTATAGGTAATGTAATCGCTGGAACAATAAGCGTCGCCACGACAACAAAATAAACCAAAAAGATAATAAGATTCACATGCTGCGCAAATCCAGCCGGCAAATTATGGCGTGGAATCGCCAGAGCTGCTGCTAATGAAACAATTCCCCGCATACCCACCCAACCCAATGCAAACAAAAGTTTCGCAGGTGGCATCGGATCTTTCTTTTTGATTGAGGGGAATAATGCGCGTGGCAAATAGGCAGAAGGAAAAATCCAAATTAATCTTATAGCCATCACAACAATTGTCAAAACACTGCCATAAATAATTAATTCTGATACAGAATATGACTGCAAATTTTCTAAAACCACCGGCCATTCCAAACCAATTAACGTGAAGACGAATCCGTTAATAATAAATATCAACGTATCCCAACTTGCTTTTGCATTTAATTTTGTCCGTGATGTTGCAAGCTCAGGAAAATGAATTCCAAAATAAATCCCTGCTGTTACCGTGGAAACTACACCAGAACAACCAAAATGCTCAGCGATTAAATAAGATGAAAATGCCGTGATAAAAGTAAATGTTGTCTCAGCATGCGTGTGCTTAATTCGTTTCAATATAGTGGTTGCAAGCAACGCGACGATGAGACCAATAAAAATACCACCCACTGACACAACAAAAAACTTCCCCACTAATTTGGAAGATGAAAATGTTCCATATAAAATAGCTGCTAAGCTAAAACGGTAAAGCATCAATGCTGTCGCATCATTAATTAAACTTTCACCTTCTAGAACTATCAAGAATCGTCTTGGCACATTAAATTTTTTCACAATGGCAGTGGCAGCAGATGCATCTGTCGGTGAAATAATCGCGCCTAACAAAAAAGCTTCTGGCCAACTTAATTGCGGCAAAAGAAATTCTTTGACGACCACAGCGACAATTGCCGTGGTAAAAATAACTAAACCAAAGGCTAATTGTAAAATGGGTCGAAGATTAAATTTAAAATCTTGCCACGAAGTAAAATACGCCGCATAAAATAAAATCGGTGGCAGGAATAAACCAAATACAATATCAGAGTTAAGTTGAAATCCCGCAACACCCGGCAAAAATCCAACAATACAGCTGCCTAAGAAGAGAAAGATTTCCAATGGGATACGCAATTTGGTCGCCAATGGCACCGACAAAATGGCGAGAAATAAGATAAAAATAGTGCCTTCGATGAAATTCAAGTTGATCACCTCCGTGTAATCTGTATAATATATGATCTATGCAATTATAATGAGCAAGACAAAATAATACAATGTTAATGCAATAAGAGCCACCCTTTGCATATAACCATCTGAAAAATAACTATTTTATCAAACGAGCAGTGGTATGACGAAAAGTCGAGCAAAAGTCTCACCCGCAAAACTGAAAGTGCGACAAGCACAAGAGCTTCTCGTATTTTATCTTACAAAAAAAACCTCTCAGTCATTTGAATATAACGAAACACTGCCCAAACGACTACCACCAACCAGACGAACTGATATTGTAAATAAGGATCAATTTGAAGAAGATTTCTCTGCTTATGAGGTAAAAATTAAACAAGATCGCACACTAGACAAGAGCACACACCCTTGGCACAACCGCTTACAAAAACTTGCTGACGTCGCGGGTAACCATGAAATCGATGCAGGACTGACTGGTCTTGCTGACCTAGCAAGAGGCAAAGACGAAGAAGTTGATGATGAACGACTTATTGGAGCCATCACTGAATTATCAGAAATTATCGATAATCCCGCCCCAGGTAACCCTAAAGCTATGCCGAGCCTAGTGAATATTGTTCTCCAAGCCATTAACCTACTGGTCAAAGCTTATTGCAAAATAAAATTCGACCTGGAAACTGATGAATTTCTCCGAACCACCAAACTAGTAAAAACTCTCCAACAATTAATTGCCGTTTATCCGCAACAAACATCGCACGAATTAACGTCTGATGCACGAGCACAGTTAGATCAATCACTCGTTAAACTGAAACAATTCTTACTTAAGCAATTTAATCATGAAGACCTGCTGATTTGTACTCCCGCTGAAGCTCATGCACTGTTATCTTCACTACAAAGTATTTTTATACCAGACACATTAGACCCTAAAACGCTTGAGGATGTGATATCCATTCATCGCCACTTAATCGATCGTTTAATTTTTTTGTTGAAACTTGACATCCATGAAGGAGATTATCCTAAAGAATTCACTTTGGTTGACATACTAAATATCTACCAGTTTGGTGAAAAACTGCGTGGTGCAGCTGAGCACAATGAATCCCTTTCATCTGAAGCAAGATCCTCTCAAGAAATGTTAACTAATTGGTTATCAACCCGGTATGCAGACTGTCAATCCAAAGAAACGAAACTCTATACATTGTTAAGCGCTTACGCTGAGCCACAGCAAGCAACTAGATTATTAGCCGCAGATCGCATTGATTTGTCTGAATATCCTGTTGAAGTTTTTGTGGCTGTCACACTAAAATTTTGTGATGAAACTGCGCTTGGTAATCTTTCTAAACAAATTGTTTCATTCGATAGCAAGGAGATAGCTGAAACGTTGAATGATGCAGAGCCTAATAGCAATTACTTAAGTCAGCTAATTTCCGCTATCACAAAGTTGCTAGGATATGATTCTGAAAATGCCTTTTTCAAAAGCATATTACTTCAGTTGCCGAAAGAGCTGCAGGAAGATTTTGCAAAAACCATTTTTGCTTATGCTAAGCTACCTAATTCTCCGCATGTGGATAATCCGGATGGTTGGTTGCGCGAAGCGGAGGCAAACCAATCTCCTCCCCCTGAAGAAAAAAGCACTGCGAAGAAACAAAAAGGATCGCACAGTTTTTCTGCATCAAGCAGCCCATCCTATTTCAAGTCCATTCAGGCACCTGTAAGTAACGATGCAGCGAGCGTGGCTATCACTGTTAGAAAACGCAAACATACCTGAGTTTGGTTAGCTAGCATGTAAAAAATAATAGCAACAACACAAGAAAAATACATACGCCATAAAGACCTAAAGTTATCTTGAATTTCACACAACTTATCCACAGGTCACCCACACCTTGTCCTATTGCAACATTTGGAAATATACACTATCTTGTATCTCAAGAGAGGGCGACATCCTATATCTTGTGGTTGCATGGGATGTTATGCACAGAATCTTGTATTTGTTCAAAAAACTCTCTATCAAAAAAAACCTAACTTATTCTAATGACGCTCTGGAGGAGCTATGGAAACAGAAATCACTACAACACGCCGCACCGCTTCCGTTAAACCTTTCACGACCGAAATTGCAATTACTGCACCAGGGCATTTAAAAGTCATTCGTCGCGATGGCACTATTGCATCCTTTGACACACATAAAATTAGCATCGCAATGACCAAAGCGTTTTTAGCTGTTGAAGGCAGCAACGCCGTTGGTTCCAGCCGCATTAATGAAACTGTCAGCAAATTAGTACAACGCATTGGCGACACTTATCAACGCCGTATGCCAGCCGGTGGCACGATACACATCGAAGACATTCAAGATCAAGTCGAATTGTTTTTAATGCGCTCTGGCGAACATAAAGTCGCACGCGCTTATGTCTTATACCGCGAAGAACGCCGTAAAATTCGTGAACAAGAAGCTAATCAAACCGATAAGCAACAATTACATGTCACCTTGAAAGATGGCCAAGTAGTGCCACTTGACCTTGACCGTGTTGTTAAATTGGTCAACAGTGCATGCCAAAACTTAACCGATGTGTCTGCGCAAATCATCATTGAAGATACGCAACGCAATTTGTTTGATAAAGTTCCTGTCAAAGAAGTTAGCAAAGCATTAATCATGTCTGCGCGCTCATTAATCGAAAAAGAGCCAAACTACAGTTTCGTCGCAGCACGTTTACTGCTAGATGAACTCCGCAGCGAAGCATTGAGTTTCCTCGGCATCAAAGACCGAGCGATGTTTGAAGAAATGAAACCGCTCTATAGCACTTACTTAACTGCTTATATTGATCGCGGTATCGAATTAGACATTCTCGATCCTAAATTAAAAACCTATGATTTAGAAAAATTAGCCGTCGCAATTAAACCAGAACGTGATTTGCAATTCACTTATCTCGGTTTACAAACCTTATATGACCGCTATTTCATTCACAGCAACGGCACGCGTTACGAATTACCACAAGCATTTTTTATGCGTGTCGCAATGGGGTTGGCGCTCAATGAAAAAAATAAAGAAGATCGCGCGATTGAGTTTTACAACTTACTCTCATCGTTTGATTTCATGAGCTCGACACCGACACTCTTTAATTCCGGCACATTACGCCCACAATTATCTAGCTGCTATCTCACGACAGTGCCAGATGATTTAGACGGCATTTTTGCAGCAATTAAAGATAACGCTTTGTTATCCAAATATGCTGGTGGCTTAGGCAACGATTGGACCAATGTGCGTGCGATGTCGGCGCATATCAAAGGCACCAATGGTAAATCACTTGGTGTTGTGCCCTTCTTAAGTGTTGCCAATGCGACGGCAGTTGCAGTCAATCAAGGTGGCAAGCGCAAAGGTGCAGTGTGCGCTTATCTCGAAACTTGGCACAAAGACATCGAAGAATTTTTGGAATTGCGTAAAAACACCGGTGACGAACGACGCCGTACACATGATATGAATACGGCCAACTGGATTCCAGATTTATTCATGCAACGTGTGATGGAAGAAAAAAATTGGACGCTCTTTTCACCCGATGAAGTGCCTGAATTACATGATTTATATGGTGAAGCCTTCGCTAAAGCGTATACCGCTTACGAAGAAAAAGCAGCGCGCGGTGAAATCCGTAACTTTAAAACCATGCCGGCTCTGTCTTTGTGGCGCAAAATTCTCAGCATGTTATTTGAAACAGGCCATCCTTGGATCACTTTCAAAGATGCGTGTAACTTACGTTCGCCTCAACAACACGTGGGCGTGGTGCACAGTTCAAATCTCTGCACAGAAATTACTTTGAATACCTCGCAAGATGAAATTGCAGTCTGCAACTTGGGTAGTATCAACTTAACGACGCACATGACGGACAAAGGTTTGGATCAAGTGAAATTGCGTAACACCATTCACACCGCCATTCGCATGTTAGATAACGTCATTGATATTAACTATTACTCTGTGCCACAAGCGCGTAACTCCAACATGAAGCACCGCCCGATTGGTTTAGGCATCATGGCATTCCAAGATACGTTATATCAATTAGGCATTCCATACGCTTCACAACAAGCGGTTGAATTTGCTGATCGCTCGATGGAACTCATCAGCTATTACGCGATTGAAGCCTCTAACTTATTGGCGGAAGAACGCGGCAAATATTCTTCTTTCGAAGGTTCATTGTGGAGCCAAGGCATTTTACCGATTGATTCAATCGATATTTTGGCGAAACATCGCGGTCAATATATTCAACAAGATCGCAGTCAAACATTAGATTGGGAAACATTGCGTGAACGTGTGAAGAAAACCGGTATGCGTAACTCCAACGTGTTAGCGATTGCACCGACTGCAACCATTGCGAATATCACCGGTGTTTCACAATCGATTGAACCGACTTATCAAAACTTATTTGTGAAGTCGAATTTGTCCGGCGAATTCACTGTGATCAACCCTTATCTTGTCAATGATTTGAAAAAATTAGGCTTATGGGATGAAGTCATGGTCAATGATTTGAAATATTACAACGGTAGTGTCAGCAAAATTAATCGCATGCCAGAAGCATTGAAACAACGTTATGCAACAGCGTTTGAAATTGATCCGAATTGGTTGGTTGAAGCAGGTTCTCGCCGTCAAAAATGGATTGATCAATCACAATCGTTGAACTTGTACATGGCGCAAGCGTCCGGTAAAAAATTAGATATGCTCTATCGCTTAGCGTGGGAACGCGGTCTTAAAACGACGTATTACTTACGCAGCATGGGCGCGACAAACGCAGAAAAGTCTACGATTCACGACAGTGCATTAAATGCGGTGCAATCAATGACGACAACAGAGTCCAGCGGTGGAAAAGTCTGTCCAATTACCGATCCATCATGCGAAGCATGTCAATAACGACGATGAACTCCCATCTCAACTTTTTTGATGGGGCTGAGCGGTAGGGAGGGCTCCCGCAGTGCCTGCACTGCGGGATACCCGTAGCGATGGGGCCCCGTCAAAAAAGTTGAGATGGCTTCAACAAGGAGAACAATATGCGAACAGTAGAATATCAACAAGTCGGCGGTTCAACCGGTTTAGAATCACTGCAAATGGGCGCGGCACGAATCCAAGTGGACGATAAGCGCATTATCAATTGCCGAGCCGACCTTAATCAGCTCGTCCCATTCAAATACAAATGGGCATGGCAAAAATATTTAGATGCATGCGCCAATCACTGGATGCCAAATGAAATTAATATGGCAGCAGACGTCGCACTCTGGAAAGATCCCAATGGATTGACCGAAGATGAACGTTTATTGATTAAGCGTAATTTAGGTTTCTTTTCCACCGCCGATTCATTGGTGGCAAATAATTTGGTGCTCGCTGTGTATCGACACATCACCAATCCTGAATGCCGTCAATATTTATTGCGTCAAGCATTTGAAGAAGCGTTGCATACACATGCTTATCAACACGTCATTCAAAGTTTGGGAATGGATGAAGCGGAAGTATTTAACATGTATCGCGAAGTCCCAGCCGTAGCCCGCAAAGCCGCCTGGTCAATTCCATTCACTGATAGTTTAGGCGATCCTAACTTCCATACTGGCACACCGGAAAATGATCAACGTTTATTGCGCGACTTAATTGCCTTTTATGTCGTGTTTGAAGGTATTTTCTTCTATGTTGGTTTCACCCAAGTGTTATCGATGGGCAGACGCAACAAAATGACCGGTACTTCTGAACAATTCCAATATATTTTGCGCGATGAATCGATGCATTTGAACTTTGGTATTGATGTCATCAACCAAATTAAAACTGAAAATCCACATCTATGGACTGATCGTTTCAAACAAGAAATTATTGAAATGGTTTGCTCCGGTGTTGAACTAGAATATACCTACGCTGTTGACACCATGCCACGTGGTATTTTAGGCATGAATGCGGAAATGTTTAAAGAATATCTCCAATTCATCGCTAACCGTCGTCTTGCGCAAATTGGCTTACCTCAACAATATCCTGGCGCGAACAATCCATTCCCATGGATGAGTGAAATGATGGATCTTAAAAAAGAGAAAAATTTCTTTGAGACACGCGTTATTGAATATCAGACCGGTGGTGCATTGAGCTGGGATGAGTAATTTGCAAAATGAATAACGCTGACGGTCGACACTGCCAGCGTTATTCGAAATCACACAAATAAATTTTTTTATCGTGCATTTGTTTTATCCCTACATCCTAACTTTCTTCCTGAGGAGGAAGGAATTAAATATTTAATATTTTCTTAAGCTTCGGATGATATGTTAACAAAACAAAATTACTATAGGGAATTTATCAAATGAGCACTGGAAGAACCCCCAAACAACCACACAATAAAATTCATCATGACGAAGGTCCGCTGTATCCAATCATTCAACCTTCTGAATTTAGTACACAAGCTTATGTTCCATTTTATCCCGTACTAGCAGCAAACGAAACGGTACAAAATGAAAAAGTGACTTCAACTACATTTGCTCAACCATACACCCTCACTGCTCATTCCCCCGCTCTATTGACCCCAACAGCTACACCTAGCAATAAAACTTTATCAAGTCTAGAGGAAATTCATTATCCAGTTATCACACCCGCAGAAAAATTCGATTATAAAAATCCAAATATGCCTAATGCTGAAACTGCTACGAACCCTTCGGCAGCAACAAACAAACCAGCGAGCAACCCGACTCCAGGACCTACACCAACACAAAGTCGCGGTATATTTGCATCAATGTGGGGTGCTGGTTCATGGGTTTTAGCTTCAGGAAGAAGTGTTGCAGCAAATGTGTCTGCTAAAATTGCACGCGACGGAGCTGTGAGTACGTTAGGGCAAGGATTAGGGGCTGCATTGTCTGCAAGTGCCACAATTGAGGAAGTTACTACTGACCTATATGCACTCAAAGAAAGTTTGCGGGGAGTAAAGCAAAACACTGCGACTTTAATCTTATCTTACAGAGCCTTAAAAACTGGACTGCCAACCCATATCGACAGAATTCTTCATCATAGCATGGGTTTATTATTAAATAACTCGACCAATACAGCATCTTCTTTTGTAAATTCAGCAAGAACATTTGTAGTCAATCAAGCATCGTTATTTCGTTTCATTGATAAAGCAGTACTGCAAACACATGCAAGAGCTCGTCAATTAAGAACATTAGAACAACACAGCAACTCCTTAAAAAAAGAAATCGATAGTTTGTTCCAAACAGTCATTACGATGATTGTTTTGGTGAGGAAAATCAAACAAGGCATTGATGAATGTCTGCAATTAGGAGGTAATTTACCGATAATCGGGGAGTATTTATCCAGTACTAGCTCGCAAGGATTAAGTATATTAAAAAAGCATATGGACAAACTAGCGCTGATTGCGCAGTCTCAAAGCATACCTATCGACATAAGTAAATTATCACGCCTAATGCAATTCGAAAATATTTTAAACCATTTGGAGCGTAGCTTAAGCGCTTTATTGCACGCCCAACAGTCAAGCGATCAACTCATTAACGGTGTCCGTAATCTTTGGCAAACTTATTTTCTGCTGATGGCCAACTTCGATACGGTTACCAATGCGATTGATATTTTCAATATTACCAATAACGTAGTTCCGATGACGAATTTGGCAATTAATGTATTGAGTGATCCAAAAGAATATTGGCAGGCCTTTTTTATTCTGCACGGTGATCGCGGCACATCGCATATTTTGATGCAGCCAACTTTTTCATGGGGAATACTACCATTCGTTGGCACTTATTTAGAACAATTTTCTGATCGCATCATATTGCGGTTTTCTCCGCAAATACTGAGTCTTATTCCAGTATTGATGTATCTCCGCAATGCAAACCCAATTAAGCTTTTCGAATCGTTCAAAGAACAAATACACTCTTTTATGAATGCTCCATCAAGGCTGTCACCCGAGCAATTAGCACAATTTCTTGCCGATATGCAAAAAAAATTATTCTCCGGAGGTGATTGGCCGGCTGAAAGCGCAGATTTTCGACTGCAGATATATAAAATATTCCAGAAAATGTTACACAATACAGAATTAAAAAAAGCGTTAACTAATATTATTTACAATACAATGATAATTCACGCAGGAAACATGGGTGGACGCTTAGCAAACACACTCACGTTTCAAACTCTACGTTCTTTATTTTATCTATTACCAGAAGGCATATTAGCTGTTGCACTTTTGGCGCAGAAAGAAAATCAACCGGGAGTCAAATCAACAAGCTTATTTGAATTTTTCATCATGGCTCAACTTGTATATCAGCCAATAGAAAATACTTTGAAATTAGCAATCAATTTAATTCTCTCAAAAATAGCCAGTCAATTTGGTAAATATGGCGCACAATTTCATGCACATACTCGTCTCAAAGCTGAGAAAAGTTATGAAGAGCATGCAAACGTTATTTTACAAGCCTTGAACGACACTTTAAAATCCGCTTTAGTGAATCGCAGTGAATATGGACGTCTAGAAAGTAAAGAGGATGTTTCCGATCATGAAGTCATTGATGAAACCAATGTAATTGCTAGCTTAATTAAATCAGCTATTAACAATTTTGCTCAAAAACAATTTGGGATAAAAGATTTTTGCGATAAACAAATTGAACCGAGTTTTATGACACGCAGCGTAGGAAGATTTGTTGTTGAGTCAGCATCTTTAGTGACGAGAGAGTCGAAATCTGACACACCACAGAGTACGGGTGGATGGATTTTTCAACAGCTTACCTCTCCGGTGCGTGGTTATTTTTCCGGATCTAGTAGTAGAGCCAACGCACCGTCAAGCTCTGTCAGGCCGGGCTCACCGCCTGAGGCAAACAATTCAGCTACTAATAATGATCTGACTCAGCATCCTAGCTGCGCGACGGGGGCTAAGAAGTTTAGATAGCTTCAATGCCTGAGCTATACTTGTCTTAAATTATAAGTGGGGTTTGCATTGATTCCATAGCTTTTAATGCTTGAAAAATCACATTCGCATCTGCATTTTCACGATGAGAATTCTCACTTATATAACGCCGCCATAATCGCGCTCCCTTTTCACCTTGAAATAGACCCAGAATATGACGCGTCATGCTAGATAATTTAACATTATTGTTTAATTGTATTTGTACGTAAGAAATAAATTTTTCGACAATTTCATGGCGAGTATCAAGATTAATTGTAGGCTGAAATAATTTCTCTTCTATTGCAGATAAAAAATATGGATTGGAATAAGCTTCACGTCCTATCATCACACCATCGACAAATTTTAATTGTTCTTCAACTTGCTCGACTGTTTTTATGCCACCATTGATGACGATAGAAAGGTGCGGAAAATCTTTTTTGATTTGATGCACTACATCATAACGCAATGGGGGAATTTCACGATTTTGTTTTGGGCTTAAGCCATTGAGCCACGCTTTACGTGCGTGAACGATAAAAACATTACAACCGGCGCTAGCAATTTTGTTAATAAAATTCTGCAATTCTTCGTATGAATCTTGATGATCTACACCTATACGGCATTTCACTGTAACTGGAATTTTCACGGCTGCACACATCGCAGCAACACCTTCCGCCACAACATTGGGTTCTAACATTAAACAGGCACCAAAACGGCCTGCTTTCACGCGATCACTGGGACAGCCGACATTTAAATTAATTTCATCAAAACCGAATTCTTCGCCCATGCGCGCGCATTGCGCCAATTGATTTGGATTACTACCGCCTAACTGTAATACAAGAGGATGTTCTGCTACATCAAATGCTAAGAATTTTTTATAGTCTCCATGAATGAGTGCGCCAGTTGTCACCATTTCTGTGTAAAGAAGTGTATTAGGCGAAATCAAGCGCAGAAAATACCGATCATGGCGATCGGTACAATCCATCATTGGAGCAATTGAAACTTGGCGATTTAACAATTTACTAACCCTCTAAGCAATGCACCGGTTTAACTGAACTCCATTGCTTACAACCAGGGCATTGCCAGTGAAGAGATTTTCCAGAAAAACCGCAAGAAACACATTGATAATCGGGGCGATCTGATAATAATTTTTTTGTTAAATTATGCAAAATCGTTAAATCTTCGCGCGCACGACCTTCTGCGCTCGACATATATAAATTAATAAATAAATGCAAACCATGTAGCGAAGGATAACGGCGCACATAATCAGCGACATATTTTGCCGCCACTTTATCGCCTTTGCGTTTACGAATACGCTCAGAAAGAATTAACACGACCGGCACATGCGGATGTTCATCTAAAATTTGCATGAGATAACTGACTAACTTTTCTTCGTCTTCAAGGCCTTCATAACAAGAAGCCAAATCTTCAATCGCTTCAGATAAATAATCTGGATTTTGATTCTTAATACGCTTCAAGGAACGCAGTGCTGTTTTGTAATCATTATTTTTCATATCAAAACGCGCTTGCAGCAAACTTGCACGCACACAATTTGCGTCCGTATCAATTGCCTGCTTCAAGTATTGACTCACTTGTTCATGCTGACCTTTTGCCATCGCTTGTTCTGCTAATTCGCAATAGTAGTGCGCGATAATAGGTTGTTTATTAATCTTGGTTGATAATTCAAGTTTTTGCGCTGTTTGAATTGCGCTTTCCCATGCTTTTTCTTGTTGATAAATGTCTAGCAAAGCGCGCAGCGCAGGAACGGAATATTCCTTCACCCCCACCACATCCAAGAAAATTCGCTCGGCACGATCCAATACGCCGGCACTCATATAATCTTGCCCCAATTCGTAAAGTGACTGTTCACGATACGTTTTATCGAGTTGTGGACGGGCAATCAGATTTTGGTGAATGCGAATTGCACGATCTACTTCACCGCGGCGACGGAATAATTTACCCACTGCTAAATGTGTTTCTACGGTATTACTATCTACTTCCAACATTTTGATAAACACATCGACTGCTTTGTCAGGCTCTTCATTTAATAAAAAATTCAGTCCGACGAGATAATCGCGGGGTAAATTTAATTTCAACGCGTCGTGGTGGTTCTGTCGCGCTTGGTAACCGAGGTACCAAGCACTAAACACCAACGCGGAAATTAATAATACCCACCAAATCATCATTAATGTCTATCCTGTAACGGGATGGCACGTAAATTTTCGACTTCTTTTTCTGCCAATTTTAATCGGTGTTTTAACCGATAATTTTTGATTTTAACGCTGACTAATAACATGAGTCCCACGCCCAAACCTAATAAACAGCCAATCGCAAATACCAATACTAGTAACATTGATAATGGCAATGTCCGTTGCCCAATGTAGTAATGGATGGTCACCACGCTAGGATTTAATGTTGCAAACGTGATGCCTATTAAAATGATAATCAACAACAATACATATGTGATAATGCGCACAGCAAGCTCCCTGCTAAATATAAATTTTACTCATTTCTTCCCCGTTCGTCCTGAGGAAGCGCGTAGCGCTGTCTCGAAGGACATTCTTGTAAAAACCCACCCTTCGAGACGGCGCTGCGCGCCTCCTCAGGGCGAACGAACATTCTGACATGGCTACACTAACAACCATGTGTAATTGCTACATAAATAAGTTACTTTACTTCAAAAACAGACCCCGCAACAAGTGCGGGGTTCCTGTATTAACAAACACGAGAAAATAAAGAATATTATTCTTTATCGTCACCGCCGATTTTTGCTTTGAACAAATCGCCCAAAGTAGCCTTGAGTGGAGCTTCAGACTTCTCTTTCTTCTTAGCCCCAGTTCCAGCTGCAGCACGAGTTTTCTTCGGAGCCGCTGCATCTTTGTCTTTCGCTTTCATCGAGAGCGTAATCATGTGGGTCTTACGATCCGTACCCGTGATTTTCGCTTCAATGGTATCACCGACTTTCAAGCGGGTGCGTGCATCGTCAACTTTTTCTTGCGCGATTTCAGAAGCACGGAGTGTTCCACGCACGTTATCAGCTAATTCAATTACGGCTGATTTTGCGTCAACTTCTACCACTGTTCCTGTTACCGTCGCGCCTTTTTCATTTTCGTTCATGTAATTAGCGATTGGATCATCTGCTAATTGCTTCAAGCCTAATGAAATGCGTTCACGTTCTGCATCAATGCTTAAAATAACGGTGTCAAGTTCATCACCTTTTTGGAATTTACGAATCGCTTCTTCGCCTTCCGCTTCATTCCAAGAAATATCAGATAAGTGAACTAAACCATCGATGCCACCATCCAAGCCGATGAAGATACCGAAATCGGTGATCGACTTAATTTTACCGGAAATGCGGTCGCCTTTTTGATGACGTCCTGCAAATTCTTCCCATGGATTCGCAGAGCATTGTTTCAAGCCGAGGGAAATACGACGACGATCGCCATCAATATCTAACACCACGACATCAACTTGCTGGCCTAAGTGAACCACTTTATTTGGGTTAACGTTTTTGTTGGTCCAATCCATTTCAGAAACGTGTACTAAACCTTCGATACCTTCTTCGATTTCAACGAAGCAACCGTAGTCAGTAATGTTGGTCACGCTGCCAGACAATTTCTTGCCGATTGGGTAACGGTGACTAATGTCTGCCCATGGATCTTCGCCTAATTGTTTTAAGCCTAAAGATACGCGAGCATTGTCACGATCGAATTTTAAAATCTTAACTTTGATTTC
>Ga0207089_1049_pt1 | contig 27276 bp, 24 predicted proteins | sample Alteio_BWMinHeat_49_FD_153571 | JGI IMG/M metagenome (GOLD analysis project Ga0207089, IMG submission 153571) | Enriched cells from forest soil in Barre Woods Harvard Forest LTER site, Petersham, Massachusetts, United States -... | ecosystem: Environmental > Terrestrial > Soil > Temperate forest >...
CTGAGTTATGCTTAAATAATTCGTAATTTCTTTTTGTGTGTCTATTGGAACTTCTGATTTCCAGTTTTCAAATGCTTGCGTAAGGCATTCTTCATATTTACCTAGCTGTTCAGATACCAGTTCCATGACAAAACAATTTGCTTGCTTAAATGCTTGTTTAGCCTCTTCTGATATGGATAATATTTGATCATCTTGAAAATGACACGTTGCATAAATGTAACTAACTTTTCCATTTTTAGTAATTTTAAATAAATTAGACATGCTTAAATCCCATCGTTTTGATCTTAATGTGATTGGATTTTACAGTTTTGATCAAATATTGTCAAACCTGTTTAAGTTATTGTTTTTTTTGTGACTTTTATAAATACCATGTTTGATGCACCTGGCAGTACATTAAAGTATCGATGGCCTTCAATAGGAATGAGGCAATGGTTTTGAGATGATGTATCATTCACTACAGGCCCTGTATCAATGTGAAGAAGTAAATCCGCATTTTCGGGGTGTTTTAAGTCGGCGATATTGAGGGTTAATCTGCTGTCATTATCGGTAATCATTAGGAAATTTTTAAATTCAAGTTCTACTTGCTCTCCCCTGTCTGTAAGACCATAAATTTTTTTAATCATATGTTGAACCTTAAAGACTGGATTGCCGCGCCGCAAAAATCGCTCCTCGCAACGACGTCCCTCCGACTCCGATATGTTGAGCGTTAAAATATTATTGTGAAGGTATAACCTGCCCCAATTTTAATAACGATTTTTCGGTTGCTTTTGAAGCTTTCATGCCTTGAGGTGCATGTGTGAAAAGAACAGTTCCTTTGTCGCGGTTAGAGGTATATATTGAATAAAATGTGTATGGTAATCCAATAACAACAAGAGACCCAAGCGCAACGAATGCAAAGTGTAAGAGACTTAGCCAAGGGCGTCTGTCAGTGTGCATTACTGTTTTTAGTTCAGGAATTCTTGCTTGCAGGGCAAGAAATTGATCTCTCATTTTAAGTAAATTTTCAGTGTTTTTTTCAGTTGGTACTGTCCAAGTTAATAATATATCTGTTAATAAAGTATTTTTTTCAACATTATTGCTTTCCTCTTGCATGAAAGTAAAAAGGTCGTGTATTTTTTTTGATTCTTTAGCAAAATTATCGTAAACAATATCCTCTACGCTTTGAAAATCGATCATTTCTTTTGTTTTTTTATGGAAGACTTGGTTTTTTGTAAGCAATAGTCTTTCAATTTCTAGTGGTTTATTCGGGTCTTTTTCAATACGTAATAATCGCCCTGTAATTTCACGATGAACTATTTTTATTAATTCAGTAGGATCTAAGTTAGAACCACTCAGTAAACTAGGATTTAATGCAGCATTAAGTAATTCTAGGTTAGTCATTGACGCAATCATTAATTGCTTTGCGTTTTTAGAACCGAAGGGTTTCAGGAGAATATCTGCAAAATACCATTTAGCCATATCTTCCTTTGTTGATTGCTTTATACCGTTAATACTACTGTTATAGAAGTGCATATTGATTTCATGCATAGAAGGAGTCGGAATGTTATCAAACATTTTAAGCAGTCTGAGTCCATTGTCAGGCAACTGATCTAAATCAACATTATGTAACATTATGTTCTCCTTGGTAGTGTGTTTTGTTGGGTTACGCACAAAGCGCTAACCCAACCTACAACGTTGTAACGCTATGGTGATGGGGATTTTAGGGATAACTCGAATTCAGGTTTTTGTTCGGCAAGACCCAGCAATTCTTTAATCTTATTCCAGATTTCTTCTAGCAAACTATGGTTTGCTGATATGCTATCGAAAATTTCTTTAGCAATATCAGTATTATTGGTTTTGGTATAAGACAGTTCATTTAAATAAATTGAAGATGTAGTGATGTTTAATTCACAATTTAATATGCCTACTTGCACCTCTTCTAAATCCTCGTTCATGATTCGCATTGGCATTTCAATTTTTAATTTTACTTGATCAGGACTTAATACATCAGCTGATAATTTAACGGCTTGACCATTCGGTGAGAAAGAACTGATTGTTGTAAGTTGCTGTATTGGCTCAGCTATTCCATAGTGAATAGCGCCTCGACATTGTAAAATAAGATTGATCACTCTATCTTGTAAATAATGATCTAAAACGCCTCTTTCAGCGAAAGCTGTTTTTATACCAAAAATACCGTCATTTTTTCCTTCTAGTTCAGGAAAGATAGCATAACTGTCTCCGTTTCCTCTTATAGATTCTTCTAATGCTTTATGATCATAGAAATTATGGGGAATGGGAGTTTGTAAAGATGATTGACCTTGGTAATGCATTAATAATTCAGTTGAATTACAAACAATGCTGTTAACGTCTGTTAGTAAATGATTTAAACAATCTTGAGTGCTCTTTTTAAAGTCAGCAAATGTAGATTTAAACAACGCTGAGGAACTGTGGGTTAAGCTGATTGTATTTGCCATAAATTTATCCAATTTCCATCATGATTCTATTTGCTTATCATACGATTCGAATCTTAAGAAAATATTAATATCCAAGAAATTTTTGCTGCCCATAAGCACTGAGCTCGCCTGGGCATGAAGGTATTTTGCCTGTTCATAAAAAAAGCCATCGATGACGATGGCTTTTTGTTGTTACCAGAAATGAAAGAGAGTTTTATTTCTCTTCGCTTTCTTTATCATCTGCACCATTACTCATGTGGTTTTTGAACAAATCGCCTAGCGTTGTTTTTAAACCAGTTTCAGATGATTTTTTCTTTTTGCCGGTGGAAGAAGCTGCTGCTGGTGCATCGCTGCTTGCAACTTTTGCTGCCCGTGTTGATTTCTTGGGAGCTGGAGCCTTGGCATCTTTTGCTTTGATAGAAAGTGTAATTGCATGAACTTTTCTATCAGTGCCCATGACTTTAGCTTCAACGGTATCACCAACATTTAGTTTCTTACGTGCATCGTCGACTTTTTCAGCAGAAATTTCAGATGCGCGCAATACACCGCGAATGTTTTCACCGAGTTCGATAATGGCATGTTTCTGGTCTACTTCTATGACTGTACCAGTAACAATAGCGCCCTTCTCATTCTCGATTAAATAATTAGCGAGAGGATCTTCAGCTAATTGTTTTAAACCTAAAGCAATACGTTCACGTTCAACATCGATAGCAAGAATAATAGCTTCAAGCTCATCACTCTTTTGATGTTTACGCAGGGTTTCTTGTGCTTCAGATTCATTCCAAGCTATGTCTGATAAGTAAATCAAACCATCTATGCCGCCTTCCAATTCAAGGAAGATACCGAAATCGGTAATGGATTTGATTTTACCTTTAACCTGCTCACCTTTTTCATGGTTTTCAGCGAATGCAGCCCATGGATTGGATGTGCATTGCTTGATGCCGAGTGAAATACGACGACGTTCAGCATCGACGTCTAACACCATGACTTCAACTTCCTGACCCAGATGAATCACTTTATTAGGATTAACGTTTTTGTTGGTCCAATCCATTTCTGAAACATGAACCAGGCCTTCTATGCCTTCTTCTATTTCAACGAAACAGCCGTAATCGGTGATATTGGTAACGCGACCACTGATCTTGGAGTTGACAGGATAACGTTGGCTGATGTCTAGCCATGGATCGCCGCCTAATTGTTTAAGACCTAATGATACACGTACATTGTCACGATCAATTTTTAATACTTTAACTTTGATTTCATCACCAATGGTTAAAATTTCGCCTGGATGTTTAATGCGTTTCCAAGACATATCAGTGATGTGTAGCAAGCCATCAACACCGCCTAAATCAATGAATGCGCCGTAATCGGTAAGGTTTTTAACTATACCTTTTACTTCATCACCTTCATTAATGTTTTCAAGCACAGCAGCACGTTCAACATTGCTTTCAGCTTCAAGAACAGCACGACGGGATACGACAATATTATTGCGTTTTGGATCAACTTTAATGACTTTGAATTCGAATTCTTTGCCTTCGAAACTTTCAGGATCACGAATAGGTTTGACATCCACTAATGAACCGGGCAAGAAAGCTCTAACTTTATTGATTTCAACCGTGAATCCACCTTTTACACGGCCAACAATTACACCGTTTATGGTTTCTTTGGATTCATATGCATGTTCAAGGTGTGACCAGGATTCTAAGCGCTTGGCGCGTTCGCGTGACAATCTTGTGCTGCCGAAGCCATCTTCCAGGACTTCAAGGGCTACTTTAACTTCATCCCCTACTTTGATTTCCAATTTGCCAGTTTCATCATAGAACTGATCAATGGAAATATAGGATTCTGATTTTAACCCAGCATCTACTACAACGTATTTATCTTCTACTCGCTCTACACTAGCAGAAATGATTGCACCGGGTAACATGGGGGTATCGGTTAGACTTTTCTCGAATAATTGTGCGAAGGACTCGCTCATATTTTTGCTCACTAGAACCTCTTGGGTGTAACGGTTAATGTTGATATCTTGAATTGTCATATGATGTAGGTTGGGTTAGGCGCTTTTTGCCGTAACCCAACAACAAAGGATGTTGGGTTACGGCAAAAAGCGCCTAACCCAACCTACAAGCCTACGACGAAACAAGGTATATTTTTCTTACTCTGCTACCGCGGCCATAGCAACTTTAGTCGCTATTGGGAATGAGATAGCAGGAAAGGCCTTTTTTGCTCGCATCTCCGACATAATTCGTTCGACTACTTGATCGATACTTAATCTATCTGTGTCTATGCGAATTGCATCTTCAGCTGGTTTGAGTGGTGCGATAATACGTTCCTGATCGCGTTTATCTCTCTCACGCAGCTCTTTTATAAGGTCGGCAAGCGTAACATTAATGCCACTCGCCTTCAACTGGTTGTAGCGTCTTAAAGCTCGTTCTTCGGGACTTGCGACAAGGTATATTTTTAATTCTGCATCGGGAAAAACAACGGTTCCCATGTCTCTGCCATCAGCAACGAGACCCGGTAAACCGCGAAAAGCACGTTGTCTATCCAGTAATGCGGTGCGAACCGTGGGTAAAGCGCCCACTTGAGAAGCTGCATTGCCCATTTTTTCAGTACGAATGGTATCTGTTACGTCTTCCCCTTCAAGCATAATGAGAGAAGAAGTGTTTTCTTTAGCAATAAACTGAACATCTAAGTGTTGGGCTAACGGTTCAAGCGCTGTTTCATTATCAAAGGCAATGCCGTGTTTTTCTGCAGCAAGTGCAAGTACTCTGTATAAAGATCCGCTATCTAGAAATTTCCAGCCTAATCGTTTAGCCAGTATCTGACTGACGGTACCTTTTCCTGTACCGCTAGCCCCGTCAATGGTAATGATAGGTTCTTTTTGACTCATTCTTTTTCTTCTCCTTTGATGTTGGCAATTCTTTCAAGGCTAACCAGCACTTCCCCTTCAGCTAATTGAATGAGTCGTACACCTTGAGTATTACGCCCAATCACGGAAATTTCAGCCACAGGCACACGTACTAAGGTGCCCTTATTACTGATAAGCATGACTTCATCTTCTTGATTGACTTGTATGGCGCTGACGACATTACCATTTCGCTCATTCACGTGGATGGAAATAACACCTTGTCCTCCGCGGCCGCTTAAGCGGTATTCATCCAAAGCTGTACGTTTGCCAAAACCATTTTCAGTAGCAGTCAAAATGTCGCCTTCACGGGATACAATGAGTGAAACAACTTTTTGGCCTTCTTGTAATTTAACGCCGCGTACCCCCGTTGCCTGACGTCCCATACAGCGGACTTTGACTTCTGGGAAACGCACAACTTTACCAGCATTGGTAAATAACATGATGTCGTGCTCACCATCCGTGATATCGGCTTGCACGAGATAATCACCTTCTTTTAAAGCAATGGCTATGATTCCAGAAGAACGTGGTCGTGAAAAATCAACCAAAGAAACTTTTTTGATAAGACCCATGGACGTTGCCATGACCACGAATTGATTTTCAAGGTATTCATGTACCGGTAAAAATGCATTTACTTTTTCACCTTCTGCTAGCGGTAAAATGTTGATGATAGGACGACCGCGTGCAGCACGATTTGCTTGAGGTAATTGATAAACCTTAAGCCAGTAAACTTTGCCATGATTGGTAAAACATAAAACGGTGTCATGTGATTTTGCTGCTATTAAATATTCAACAAAATCTTCTTCTTTCATGTTGGATGAGGATTTACCACGTCCACCACGGTGTTGTGCTTGATAGACGGCAATAGGTTGCGTTTTAACATAGCCTTCGTGAGACAGCGTAACCACCACTTCTTCATTTGGAATAAGATCTTCAATAAATACTTCGCCTTCTTCACTGGCTATAATTTCTGTTCGTCTTGCATCACCAAATTCGGCTTTTATTTCATGCAGCTCATCACGAATAACTTGCATGAGTCGTTCCGGATTTTGCAAAATTTCGATTAATTGCTGGATTAAGTGCTGTAATTCCTTGTGTTCAGCAACAATTTTATCTTGCTCTAAACCGGTTAATCGATGTAAACGCATATCGAGAATGGCTTGAGCTTGTTCTGGCGATAAGCGGTAGCCTTCGTCAGATAACCCATACAAATCGGTAGTATGCATGATGGAATCATGCTGACCGACGCGAGTTAACATTTCTATGGTTGCTGCCGCTTGCCAAACGTGTTTGATTAATTCTAATTTTGCTTCACCGGAATCTTTGGCTTGCTTGATTAAAGCAATCATGGCATCGATATTGGTTAGTGCGACGGCTAAACCTTCTAAAATATGAACTCGGTCACGTGCCTTACCTAAATCAAAAACGGTACGGCGTGTTACGACTTCTCGACGATGACGAACAAAAGCTTCAATTAATTGTTTGATATTGAGAACTTTAGGTTGACCGTCTATCAGTGCAACAATATTGATACCAAACACACTTTGCATTTGCGTTTGCACAAACAAGTTATTGAGAATAATGTCTGCGTTTTCATTGCGACGAATTTCAATCACAACACGCATACCTTGTTTGTCTGATTCATCACGTAGCGCGGTAATGCCTTCAATTTTCTTTTCTTTGACAAGTTCTGCAATGCGTTCGACTAACCGTGCCTTGTTTACCTGATAAGGTAACTCGGTGATGATAATTTTTTCTTTTCCAGTTTTTTCATCGGTTTCGATTTCTGTTTTTGCACGTACTACCACTCGACCGCGACCGGTATGGTACGCTCCATAAATACCATTTTTACCCTGAATAATGGCGCCCGTTGGAAAATCAGGACCAGGTACATGTTCCATGATTTCACTGATAGAAATATCAGGGTTATCAATCAGGGCAAGACAGGCATTGATAATTTCAGTGAGATTATGGGGTGGAATATTGGTAGCCATACCAACAGCAATACCCGATGAGCCATTGACTAATAAAAGGGGTATGCGGGTGGGTAATACCACAGGCATCATTTCATTTTCGTCATAATTTGGCGTAAATTCGACGGTTTCTTTTTCTATATCGGCTAATAATGCATGGGCAAACTTGGACATGCGGATTTCGGTATAACGCATTGCTGCAGCAGAATCACCGTCAATGGAGCCGAAATTACCCTGACCATCGACTAGCAAATAACGCATAGAGAATGGTTGTGCCATACGTACTATGGTGTCATAGACGGCGGTATCGCCATGAGGATGGTATTTACCGATAACGTCACCGACGATACGGGCTGACTTTTTGTAGGGTTTATTCCAATCATTTCCTAATTCATGCATGGCGAATAATACGCGCCTATGCACTGGCTTTAAGCCATCACGTACATCAGGAAGCGCACGACCAACAATGACACTCATTGCATAATCGAGATAGGATTTTTTTAACTCGGTTTCTACACTAACTTTTTGGACTTCTTTAGCGACTGGATTATCCATAGTGGGCTGCATTTTCTGTGAATTTTAACCGCAAAATTATACCACGGTTTTCATGAAAAGGTGATGAAAATATACCGAAGTTTGTTCACTGTTCATACGGGCTGCTTAAGCTATATTTTTATTTGGAATTCACGAGCAGACAGGAGTCTGCGAGAGCAAAACCCAATCAAGGATGATTGTGTTTTGCGATGAATTTCAAATAAAAATATAGCTTAAGCAGCCCGTATGAACAGTGAACAATTATTAAAGTTTATTTTGGTGGGTTATCTCTCAATTCCCGTCGCAGTATTTTGCCTACATTACTTTTAGGTAACTCTTGAATAAATTCAATGTGCTTGGGACGTTTATAAGGGGTTAAATGATCGCGGCAGTATTTAATGACATCGTCAGTGGTTAAGTTAGGATCATCTTTTACGATAAATGCTTTTGGTACTTCGCCTGATGCATCATCAGAAACAGCAATGACAGCGACTTCACGAACGCCTTTTAGCTTTGCAAGTACATCTTCTAATTCATTGGGATAGACATTGAATCCAGATACGAGAATCATGTCTTTTTTTCGCTCCAGAATACGCACATAACCATTTTCATCGACGGAAGCAATATCACCTGTTAATAACCAGCCATCTTTTGTAAACACTTTTGCCGTTTCATTTGGGCTATTCCAGTATCCCTTCATGACTTGAGGTCCTTTGATAGCTAATTCTCCAGGCTGGCCAATAGGAACTTCGTGTAGCTCATTATCGAATATACAAATATCGGTGGATGAAACAGGAAATCCTATGGTTCCATTGAATTCTTTTAAGGTGACAGGATTGATAGTGACACAAGGAGATGTTTCAGTTAGTCCATACGCTTCTAATATGGGAGCATGAGTGATTTCTTTCCATCGTTCAGCTACTATTTTTTGCACTGCCATGCCACCACCTAATGCAAGATGTAAACGGCTGAAATTGAGTTTTGCAAACTCAGGGTTTTTCATCAATGCGCTAAATAAAGTATTCACACCAGTAATAGCAGTGAATTGAAATTTTTTTAATTCTTTTATCATGCTCGGAATATCGCGTGGATTTGTGATTAAAACATTTAACCCACCAATTTTTGTGAAATAAAGGCAGTTGGCCGTTAATGAGAAAATATGATAAAGCGGTAATGCTGTGATGATGATTTCTTTTTCTTCCGTTAATAATTGTTTAAACCAGGCATCTGCTTGTTCAATATTAGCAATCAAGTTTCTGTGAGTTAATTCCGCACCTTTTGATATACCCGTTGTTCCACCAGTGTATTGTAGGAATGCCGTATCTTGATTGGTAATCGTAACGGGTGTTAATGATAGATTTTTTCCGCGGGAAAGCGCTTGTTTAAAAGGAATGGCGTGAGGAATAGCCCAGTCAGGAATTTTTTTGTAGTAATACTTAAGAGCAGCATTGACCAGTAGTCCTTTTAAAGGTTTGAGTAAATCACCCATTTCAGTAACGATGATATTTTTGATAACAGGTATATTTTGTAATGCTTTTTGCACGGTGGCAGCAAAATTTGTGATGACGATAATGGTAGCAGCTTGCGCATCATTTAATTGATGCACCAGTTCATGTGCTGTATAGAGTGGATTGACATTGACAACTACAAGACCGGCACGCAATGCGCCAAAAACGGCAATAGGATATTGCAAACAGTTAGGAAGCATAATTGCAATTCTATCGCCTTTTTTTAGTTTTAAATCTTGCTGTAAATAAGCTGCGAAATCACGACTGTATTGATCAAGCTGACTATAAGTCAGTGTATTGCCAAGGTTATAATAAGCGGGGTGTTCTGCATTTTTTTTACAACTGGTTTCGATTACTTCCACTATGGATGAATAGGCATCAGGATTGATTTCAGCGGGCACGCCTTTTGGATAATTTTTTAACCATATTTTTTCCACAGGTTTATCCTTAACGAGATAATCAATATTGTTATCGGGACGGCCGGATTTGAACCGGCGACCACTTGCACCCCAAGCAAGTGCGCTACCAGGCTGCGCCACGCCCCGTTGATTACATTTATAAGCGGCAATATTTTTTAATGACTCACTTTCATTTCTGCCTGCAGATTTTGCAAAACACTTTCAAGTTCTGCAATCACTTTTTTTACCATTATGTTTATTTTTACGGGTTGACTTATGGTTTCAGGCGTGTTTGATAACTGTGAGCGGGCACCGTCTATGGTGAATCCATCTTCATACAGCAATTTTCTAATCTGACGTATGAGTACGATATCTTCTTGTTGATAAAAACGCCTGTTACCGCGACGTTTTATCGGACGAAGTTGTGGAAATTCCTGCTCCCAATAACGAAGTACATACGCTTTTAAAACGCAAAGCTGACTCACTTCGCTAATGGTGAAATATAATTTATCAGGAATAGCGGGTAACTCGCGTCTTGTTTTTTGTTTCCGTTTCACTTAGCTCGCTCCGGATGTTCTTTCACTTCCTTTCCAGAAAATTTTTCAACACGGGTTTTGAGCTTTTGACCGCAATGAAAAGTAACAACGCGACGTGCCGTTACAGCGACTTCTTCACCGGTTCTTGGATTGCGTCCTGGACGTTCATTTTTGTCATGGAGAGAGAAATTACCAAGGCTTGATATTTTGACTCGTTCGCCATTAATTAATGCATTAATGATGTTTTGAAAAAACAAGTCAACGATTTCTTTGGCCTCACGATTTGTTAAACCAATTTGTTCGTCTAGATGTTTTGCAAGATCTGCTTTCGTTAAAGTCATATCATCTCCTTAATTCAGCCCCTAATTGTCCATTCAACGTTGTGATAACCCGCTCCATTAAAGCTGTTACTTCATCGTCTACTAAAGTACGTGTTGGGTGTTGCAAGATTAAAGCCAACGCTATACTTTTTAGACCAGGTGAGATTCCCTTCCCCTGATAGACGTCGAATATAAAAACGTCTTTTAACCAATCACCTACAATCCCTTTTATTGTATCCTGAATCTTTCCTGCGGGTATAGCCTGATTTACGATTATTGCAATATCTCGTCTAATTTCTGGAAATTTGGATATTTCATGTACTTTGTGTATGCCTGCCATTTTTAGGCGGTTAATGTCTAACTCATAAACGAAAACAGCGCTGTCTATATCCAGAGATTGAAGTACGGTGGGATGCAAAGCACCTATCATCCCTATTTTCTGATTTCCCTGGTAAATTCCCGCAGATTGTCCAGGATGTAAGGCGGCATGGGTTTCTGGCTTGAAAGAAAAGATGTTATTAGCATTGAGAAAATGCAGTAATCGTTCTACATCTCCCTTCAGGTCATAAAAATTGGCTTCCCGATTCGATATGCCCCATTGTTCTGGATGAGCGAGACCGGTTATCAATCCGCTTAATTTTGTTTCCTGAGATAACGTTTTATCGGATTGGGTAAAGCAGGTTCCCATTTCAAATAATCGAACACGATGTTGTTGCCGACTCTTATTGTAAAGTAATGCATTCACTAAACCTGGCCATAGATTCGTGCGCATAACAGTCATGTCAGCGGTAATGGGGTTGATTAATTCACAGGGAATATTGTCGGGGTCTAACAGCCTTTGTAATTTGCTATCAATAAAACTATAAGAAATAATTTCATGATAACTTTCATTCACCAGCAATTGTTTAAGCACTTCAAAGTCTCTGGCTTCGTCAGTTGCATGTGCTATTTGTAACGGTGCTTTCAAGGTATGCATTGGAATAGCATCGTAACCATGGATGCGTGCGATTTCTTCGATTAAATCTTCAGGTAAAGTAATGTCAGTACGATAAGAAGGCACTTGAACTTGCCATGTATCTTGTTCTTGTTTGCATGAAAAATGGAGTGCTTTAAAAATTCTATTTATTTCCGTATCACTGATAGCAATACCTAATACTTTTTTAATTTTTTCAGTACTTAAGGTAATACTTGAAGGTTTGGATATGGCATCTGTATGCTTGATTTCAGTGACGGGTCCTGGATTACCGCCGCTTATTTCAATAATTAATTGTGAAGCACGCTCTATGGCTTCATGCTGAATAGCTGTATCAACACCGCGCTCGAAACGATAAGCAGAGTCAGAAGATAAATGGTAATGCTGTCTTTGTCTTGCAACGATTTCTGGTGTGAAAAATGCACTTTCTAAAAAAATATTTTTAGTGAGTGAAGTAACACTGGAATGCATACCGCCCATCACACCGGCGATAGCGAGAGGTTTTTTTGCATCCGCTATCACTAATGTTTCTGTATCAAGCTGCTTCTCACTGTTATCCAGTAAAATGATGTGTTCACCTTGCTGTGCATGTCTCACATTTATTTTTTCTGTAATCGTATCAAAATCGAAAGCATGCATAGGTTGGCCTAATTCAAGCATGACATAGTTGGTGATATCGACTATAGGGTTAATGGAATTGATACCACTAGCTTGCAAACATTTTTTTAACCATTCTGGTGTTGCAATATTGCAATTAACATTTTCGATGATGCGACCAACATAAATAGGACATTCTTTTTTTGCTGTGACAGAAACATCTAGGGTTGAGTTAGAAATAACATTAACAGTATGAGAGTACCCTGTTTTGAGTAACGGTGATGAAGTTAATGCGGCGATTTCACGCGCGATTCCTCTAATGCTTAAACAATCACCGCGGTTAGGTGTGATGGAAATATCAATGATGTAATCGTTTTTATCAGATGTATCAGCTGGTGTGATTTCTTCTACTTCCAATCCTGCCATGGTTAAAGTATTACTTAATTCATCATGAGTTAATACGGGATTAACCCATTCGCGTAACCAGGATTCACTGCATTTCATAGTCATTCTCGATTAAAATTGTTTTAATAAACGTAAATCATTTTCGAATAACGCACGTAAATCTGTCATGCCATATTTTAATAAGGTTAATCTGTCTATACCGGCGCCAAATGCAAAACCACGATAACGTTCACTATCAATTTCAACACCTTTTAAAACATTAGGATGAACCATGCCACAACCTAGCACTTCTAGCCAACCTGAGTTTTTGCAAATGCGACAGCCAGATCCCGCACAATTAAAACAGCCAATGTCGACTTCAGCAGAAGGTTCTGTAAATGGAAAATACGATGGACGAAAACGGATAGGTGCATCTGTTTCAAAAAATTCATGAAGAAATTGGTGTAATAATCCTTTTAAATCTGCAAAAGTCACTTGTTCATCTACCATTAAACATTCTATTTGATGAAACATAGGTGTATGAGTTAAATCAAAATCGCGGCGATAAACTCTTCCCATGGCTACCATACGAAGTGGAGGTGCCATTTTTTTCATGGCGTGAATCTGTACAGGCGACATTTGACTACGTAATACCAGTCCGCTATCAAAATAAAAAGTATCTTGCATGGCTCTTGCTGGGTGTAATGGTGGGACGTTTAATGCTGTAAAGTTATAATAATCTTCTTCCATTTCAGGGCCTTCCATGAATACAAAGCCCATTTGACTAAATATTCTGCGTAAGTCTTGAAATGTTTTTGTAATGGGGTGAGTGCTTCCTGTTCCAGGTGTATGTCCTGGTAAAGTGATGTCTATGGATTCAGAAGCTAATTGTTTTTCTACATGATCTTTTTGCAGTTCTGTAATACGTGTATTTACAAGGTTTTGTACTATCTCTTTTGCAGCATTAATTTTTTGACCTGCAGCAGGACGTTGTTCAGCGGGTAGTTGTCCTAGTGTTTTTAGATATTCGGTGAGTTGGCCTTTTTTGCCTAGGTATTGGACGCGTAGTTGGTCTAATGATTTTAAATCAGCGGCTGATTGTATGGAGGATGTGGCGTTTTTTAGAATTTCTTCCAATGCTTGCATAGTGATAGCTAGTCTCCGTTCAGGCCCGACTTCATATTGATGAAGTGAGTTAGGACGTCTTCCCCCCATCGGGGGAAGATGCCCAACGGGCAGAAGGGGGAATATTCTGGAATATTAATACTCCCCCTTCCGCCCTTCAGGCACCTTCCCCCGATGGGGGAAGGCGTCCTTCATTCACTTTATTAACAATATTACATTAAGCAGCTGTATTTAAAGCCATTTTTGCTTGCTCAACGAGAGCGGCAAAAGCAACCTTGTCATGAACTGCGATATCAGCTAATACTTTTCTGTCGATTTCTATAGAGGCTTTTTTCAAGCCATTCATGAATACGCTGTAACTCATGCCATGTGAACGAGCACCTGCATTGACACGTGCTATCCAGAGAGCGCGAAATTCGCGTTTTCTGTTGCGACGGTCACGGAATGCATATTGAGCAGCTTTAATAACGGCTTGTTTAGCGACACGAAGAACACGACTGCGTGCGCCGTAATAACCTTTAGCTTTAGCAAGAATTTTTTTATGTCTTGCTCTAGCGGTAACACCACGTTTAACTCTAGACATTACACTATCCTCTTTTTAGTAACTGTTCGTTAGCCAGTAACCACTTATTCAATAAGGGCGACAGGCGGGACGTTTACACTAGGATATGTTGAAATTCTACTTTTAACATATCCTATCCTCTACTTTGACTAAATATCAAGCAAATGGAAGCATTTGCTCGATTCTACCCAAATCTTCATCACGCACTCTTAATCCTGCACGAGCATGACGTTTCATTTTGGTTGTTTTACAAGTCAACTGATGGCGACGTTTTGCGCTGGCGCATTTGAATCCACCATTTGCGGTTGCACGAAATCGTTTTGAAGCCCCACTATTTGACTTTAGTTTTTTTACCTTTGCACCTTTATAAGCTCTTGGCATTTCTCACTCCGAACACGTAAATTAAATTTGCTATCCTATTTTTTCTTTGGGCCTAAGACCATGACAATTTGTCGGCCTTCGAATTTAGGGTATTGTTCAATCATTGAATAATCCGCTAAATCAACTTGCATTTTTTGCAATAATTGCATTCCTAACTCTGGGTGAGACATTTCTCGACCACGAAATCGCACAGTCACTTTTGCTTTATCACCATTTTCCAGAAATTTTATAATGCTGCGTAGCTTAACTTGATAATCCGCTTCTTCTGTTGCTGGACGCAGCTTAATTTCTTTAACTTGTATTCTTTTCTGCTTTTTACGGGCAACAGCATTACGCTTGCTAAGCTGAAATTTGAATTTACCGTAATCCATGATTCGACAAACAGGTGGCTTGGCATCTGGTGATACTTCGACCAAGTCTAGTCCTGCTTCTTCACTCAACTTTTTTGCTTCATTGGTTGATACGACGCCAAGTTGCTCGCCTGCTGCATCAATCAAACGGACTTCATGAGACCTGATCTCATCGTTCACCCGAGGTTTTTTTTCTGTGCTAATTCGACATTCTCCTATTCAGTTCTAGCCAGGCGCGCTATTTCAGCGTGCATAAATGCAATAAATTTGGTTACCGACATAGCCCCAAGGTCAGCACCATCTTGTGTTCTTACGGAAACAGTAAGCGATTCCACTTCTCTATCCCCTACCACTAATAAATAGGGAACATGTTCTATTGTGTGCTCGCGGATTTTAAAGCCGATCTTCTCATTTCTCAAGTCCGATTTTGCTCTAATTCCATGTTTTTTCAAATCTTGGGTGATTTCTGCAACAAAATCAGCCTGTTTATCCGTAATATTCATGATGACTGCTTGTGTAGGAGCGAGCCAAACAGGCAGTTTACCAGCAAAATGCTCCAGTAAGATACCCATAAATCGTTCAAGTGATCCCATCATGGCTCTGTGCAACATAACAGGCACCTTTTTGCTACCATCTTCAGCAATATAATAAGCCTCTAGACGTGCGGGTTGAGCATAATCGAGTTGTAAAGTGCCGCATTGCCACATGCGCCCAATACAATCTTTCAGATGAAATTCAATTTTAGGGCCGTAAAATGCTCCCTCGCCTGGTTTAACCTCATACGTTAAACCTAAGCTTTTTAAAGAATCTGCCAATGCCCCTTCTGCATAGTTCCATAATTCATCGGAACCAATACGCTTATCGGGTCGGGTTGCTAATTTTAAAATAATATTGTTAAAACCAAAATCACGATAGCTATCGATGACAGTTTGAATAAAATTCGTTGCTTCTGATTGTATTTGTTCATTCGTGCAAAAAATATGCCCATCATCTTGTGTTAATTGCCTAACGCGCATCAGTCCGTGCATGGCTCCCGTTAGTTCATTTCGGTGAACGCAACCAAATTCAGCTAATCTTATAGGTAGATCACGGTAACTTTTTAAGCCTTGCTTAAAGATTTGCACGTGACAAGGGCAGTTCATGGGTTTGATGGCATATTGCCTATCATCTGCTTGTAGAGTAAACATTTCTTCACTGAAATTTTCCCAGTGACCAGACTTTTTCCATAATTCCAAATCGACAATTTGTGGGGTAACGACTTCTTCGTAGCCATTTTCAGCGACTTTATTAGCGATGTATTTTTTAATGGTGTTATAAATCGCCCAGCCATTGGGATGCCAAAAAATCATGCCAGGTGCTTCTTCCTGTAGATGAAACAGATCCATGGTTTTAGCTAATTTACGATGATCGCGTTTTTCAGCTTCTTCCAGATTTTTTAAATATTCATCTAGTGATTTTTTATCTTTAAAGGCAGTGCCATAAATGCGTTGCAACATTTCATTGTTAGAGTCACCTCGCCAGTAAGCGCCCGATACTTTAGTGAGTTTGAATGCTTTTAACATGCCTGTGCTAGGTACATGTGGGCCTCGGCATAAATCGGCAAAATCATTTTGTTCATAAATGGTTAACGTTTCATTTTCAGGAATATCTTGAATAATGCGAACTTTGTATTCTTCACCCAGGTTTTTAAAGAATGTTATGGCTTCATTACGACTGATTACTTTGCGAGAAACCACATGGTTTTGTTGCGCAATCTCTTGCATTTTAGCTTCAATGTTTGCGAGATCATCGATTGAAAAAGGACGCTCAAACGCAAAATCATAATAGAAACCATTTTCAATCACAGGGCCAATGGTTACTTGTGCGGTCGGGAAAAGGGACTTAACAGCGTGTGCTAGTAAATGCGCTGTAGAATGGCGGATAATTTCTAGCCCTTCTGGATCACGATCCGTGATGATACGAATATCAGCATCGTTTTCAATCAAATAAGAGGTATCAACTAATTGTTCGTTGACTTTGCCAGCAATGGCCGCTTTTGCTAATCCACTGCCAATGCTGGCAGCAACTTGCCCTAGCGTAACAGGGACATCGAATTTTTTTTGGTTTCCATCTGGTAGTGTAATAACAGGCATAGGTTTTGCTCAATACAGGAGTCTATATGGTAGGCACGAGTGGGATCGAACCACCGACCACCACCATGTCAAGGTGGTGCTCTACCACTGAGCTACGTGCCTATAAAATTGGCTGGTAAAGATACCTTTAAGATATGGAATTAGCAAGGATAAAGTATAGTCATTGCGATCGAAGCAGGTGGGACGTCGTTGCGAGGCTGTTTTTCAGGCCGAAGCAATCCATCCATGTCATTAAGTTGTGTCATCTTATAATTATGAATGGATTGCTTCGTCGCAAAAAGCGCTCCTCGCAATGACGTCCCACCTACTACCTTCCCAACGTTAATTCCTGCAATTGATGAATTAAATCCCTCATGCGTGCGGCTTCTTCAAATTCAAGATGATGAGCATGTTCATGCATTTTGATTTCTAACTTGGCAATTTTGTTAGAGAGTGCTTCCGGTGAAAGTGCAAGATATTCGGTGACGCTATCTGCGATTTTTGCTTTAGGAAATAATCGGCCACGCACACTGTTGTCTGCATACGCGCCTTCCATGATATTTTGCACTGCTCTTACGATAGTCGTTGGTGTGATTCCATGTATTTCATTATAGGTTTTTTGTTTGGCGCGACGTCGTTTGGTTTCATCGATAGCCCGTTGCATGGAGCCAGTGATTTTATCAGCATATAAAATAGCCTTGCCATGTGCATGACGTGCAACACGACCTATGGTTTGAATTAACGCTGTTTCTGAGCGTAAAAAACCTTCTTTGTCTGCATCTAAAATCCCAACTAATGATACTTCTGGTAAATCGAGACCTTCTCGCAATAAATTAATACCGACTAACACATCGAATGTACCTAAACGTAATCCGCGAATAATTTCTACACGCTCAACTGTTCCTACATCAGAATGTAAATATCGAACACGGACATTATGTTCTTCCAGATATTCTGTTAAATCTTCAGCCATGCGTTTGGTTAATGTGGTCACTAATACTCTTTCGCTTGCTGCAACTCGTTTATTGATTTCTGACAAGAGATCATCTACTTGTTTAGTCGCTGGTCGTATTTCTATTTCTGGATCCAGTAATCCTGTTGGTCTTACTAATTGTTCTGCAATCACATCGGATTTTTCTAACTCATAAGGGCTAGGTGTCGCTGATACATAAATGGTTTGAGGTGCTTTTATGCTAAATTCATCAAATCGCATAGGTCTATTATCTAGTGCAGATGGCAAGCGAAATCCGTATTCCACTAAGGTTTCTTTGCGTGCTCTATCACCTCTGTACATGCCGTGTAATTGTGGAATAGTGACATGGGATTCGTCTATGATCAGTAACGCATCAGATGGAAGATAATCGAATAAAGTAGGCGGTGCCTCACCGGGTGCTCGCCCTGATAAATAACGTGAATAATTTTCTATGCCTTGGCAATAACCGAGTTCTTTCATTAATTCAAGATCATAATTTGTTCGTTGTTCAAGACGTTGTGCTTCAACTAGCTTGTTAAGTTTATATAATTCTTCTAACCGAATGCGTAAATCTATTTTGATGGTATCAATCGCTTTAATGATGGTGTCACGGTGTGTCACATAATGGCTTTTAGGATAGATGGTTAAACGTGGAACTCGACGTATGATTTCACCAGTGAGTGGATCAAAGTAAGACAGATTTTCAATTTCATCGCCAAATAATTCTATGCGTACAGCGAGAGTGTCGGATTCAGCAGGGTAAATATCGATGACATCGCCACGTACACGGTAAGTTGCTCTATGCAAATCCATATCATTGCGAGTGTATTGTAATTCGGCAAGTCGTCGCAAAATAAAGCGCTGATCGACTTTATCACCCCTATCTAAATGCATGACCATACTGAGATACATGCGTGGATCACCTAAACCATATATGGCAGATACCGTTGCAACAATAATAGAATCACGACGTTCTAGCAGCGCTTTAGTCGCTGAAAGGCGCATTTGTTCTATGTGTTCGTTGATAGAAGCATCTTTGGCTATGTAAGTGTCAGATGAAGGAACATAGGCTTCGGGTTGATAATAGTCGTAATAAGAAACAAAATATTCAACGGAATTATGAGGAAAAAAATCTTTCATTTCGCCATATAATTGTGCAGCCAATGTTTTATTGGGTGCGAGTATAAGCGTAGGTTTCTGCAGGGACTGGATGACGTTTGCCATGGTAAATGTTTTTCCAGAACCGGTTACACCTAATAAAGTTTGATGTGCCAAGCCATTCTTTAACCCTGTGGTTAATAAAGAAATAGCCTGGGGTTGATCTCCTGCAGGATTAAATTTAGAATTCAACGTAAATTTTTGAGTCATATATTTCTTCTAAAAAACGAGGACATTACATTCATTTTATATCCTTTGATTATCAGCTACTGGGAGCAACATAACAATGATAAATGATTTAGCATCAACATTAGCCTCGCGTATTCAACGTATTAAACCCTCTCCTACGCTAGCTGTTTCTGCGCGTGCGGAAGAGTTGCAAGCTGAAGGAAAGCCTATTATCAATCTTAGTGTGGGCGAGCCTGATTTTGATACGCCCGACTATATCAAGGAAGCCGCCATTAAAGCGATTCAAGAGGGGCATACTAAATATACCGCTGTTGATGGTACAAAAGGATTGAAGCAAGCCATTGTCGATAAATTTTCAAAAGAAAATCACCTCGATTATGCATTAAATCAAATTCTTGTTTCTTGTGGTGCTAAACACAGTTTTTATAATTTATTTGTGGCGACTTTAAATCCTCACGATGAAGTGATTATTCCTGCGCCTTACTGGGTGTCTTATCCTGATATGGCTAAACTCGCTGATGCTAATCCTGTTATCATCAAAACGGATTTTGCCAATCACTTTAAAATGTCACCTGCACAATTGAATGCTGCGATTACGGATAAGACTAGAATTATTATTTTAAATAGCCCATCTAATCCAACCGGCATTGCGTATACACCAGAGGAATTAAAAGCATTAGGTGATGTTATCCTGCAACATCCAGGTATTATTGTAGCGAGTGATGATATTTATGAGCATACCTTATGGAATCATCTCCCTTTTACTAATATATTAAACGTCTGCCCAGAATTATATGATCGTTGTGTTGTAATAAACGGTGTATCTAAATCCTATGCCATGACAGGTTGGCGAATTGGTTATGCTGCAGGACCTGTAAAAATCATTGCCGCAATGAAGAAAGCACAATCACAGAGTACTTCTAATCCCGCTAGTATTTCTCAATATGCAGCAGAAGCTGCACTTTCTGCTGGAAATGCTTGCACATTAGCCATGAAAAAAGCATATAAAGAACGCCATGATTATCTTATTGACGCGTTTAAGACCATGCCTGGATTTAAGTGTTTGCCTTCGGATGGTACTTTTTATGTGTTTCCTTGTATTGAAGGAGTATTAAACCAACATCCATCCATCAAGAATGATATTGAGTTTGCAGAATTTTTATTATCGCAAGCCGAAGTAGCGGTTATTCCAGGATCCGCTTTTGGTGCGCCAGGATTTATTCGCATGAGTTATGCAACCAGTATGGATAATTTGGTAACTGCTATTTCGAGAATCAAACAAGCATTAGGGAGATAAAAATTGAATTTAAATGCTTTTTTTAAACTGTTTCAGCCTGAGCTTAAGACCGCATCACTTAAGACGACATCTAGGCATCTTAGAATACAAACCATTTATGGAAAAGCGTTGCCTAATAAGCAACCGTTGTGGCAGGCGAATTCCGTAGAAACAAAACAATCCGTATTGGCTAAACAAAAAGAAATATTAAGCAAGCGATCTCGATATGCTTCTATTCAAGAAGTGAGTCTTGATAAAAATACCTTGCTGGTAGGATTTGGTTATCCTGCTAAATTTGTTTTTATGTTTTCATTTAATATTTATTATGCATCCAAGGAATGGGATGATTTGAAAAAACAAGCTACGTCCAGAAAAACAGGAATAGCGTGTTACCAGCCTAAGCATGACGATGTTGTTTGTTTGAAATTGGTTAAGCCGGGCAATACTCCAGTTTGTAGTTATCTTATCGATAGTAAAATGGTTGAAATCAATCCTACCCGTGGTTGGTTGTTATTGCCGCCTGATGTTGCATCTGTTTCTAAAAATGAGCAGCGTTTTTTGCCGTAACCCAGCATCATTAAAAATTATATTGACGATAGCATAAACCACTATTAGTATTCTCGTTTCTTGAAAGTTACATTCCCCGGTAGCTCAGTCGGTAGAGCAAGTGACTGTTAATCACTGGGTCGGCGGTTCGAGTCCGTCCCGGGGAGTAATGTTGTGGCTTAAGTACATCCCTCTCGTATAAATCAAAATCGATTTTTTGGAGTATTGAACAATGGATGGACTGCAAAAATTACTCACCGAAGAAAATCCTCTGCAAATTGTAGGTACTATCAACGCTTATACGGCATTGCTTGCCAAACGTGCTGGATTTCGCGCTATTTATCTCTCTGGTGCAGGTGTTGCAAATGCTTCATATGGCTTGCCTGATCTTGGAATGACAAATCTGGATAATGTGATAGAAGATGTTAGTCGCATAACCTATGTTTGTGACTTGCCGTTATTGGTTGATATAGATACAGGCTGGGGCTCGGCATTCAATATTGCTCGCACAATAAAATCCATGATTAAAGCGGGCGCTGCAGGTGTTCATCTGGAAGATCAGGTAGCCGATAAACGATGCGGCCATAGACCTAAAAAAACGGTGGTCGATACGAATGAAATGTGTGACCGCATTAAAGCAGCGATAGATGCAAAATACGATAAGCATTTTGTATTAATGGCACGTACGGATGCGTTAGCGATAGAAGGTCTTGATAAGACCATAGAACGTATTCAGCGTTACGTTGAAGCAGGTGCTGAAATGATCTTTTTTGAGGGTGCTACCAGTCTTACAGAATACAAGGCTGTGACGGCTGCCTGCAGCGTACCCGTATTAGCAAATATTACTGAATTTGGTGTTACTCCTCTTTATTCACGTGATGAGTTAAAACAAGCGGGTATTAAACTGATTCTTTATCCGTTAAGTGCATTCAGAGCCATGAGTGCTACAGCAATGCATGTTTATGAAACCATACGAAAGACGGGTACACAGCAATCGGTTATCGCTGATATGCAAACACGCGAACAATTATATGACGTATTGAATTACCATCAATTTGAACAAACATTAGATGATCTTTTTGCAAAAGGAAAACTGTAAATGGCTGCAAAAACCGGAGGATTGCAAGGTATTGTCGTTGGTGATACAGCGATATCAACAGTGGGTCAGGAAGGCGTGGGTTTAACGTATAGAGGTTACGATATACATGACCTTGCTGCTCATTCGACGTTTGAAGAAGTTGCTTATTTACTGGTATACGGCAAGCTACCTACTCTATCTGAATTACAAGCTTATAAAGATAAACTTGTTAAAATGCGCCGGCTGCCTAATGAATTAAAACTCTTGTTAGAAACCATTCCTGGGTCGGTTCACCCTATGGATGTGTTACGAACCAGTGTTTCCATGCTAGGAACATTGGAATCTGAAACAGCACAATATTCTGGTCAGCAGATTGCGGATCGATTAATCGCCTGTACACCTAGCATTTTACTGTATTGGTATCAATTTCATCGCAATAATGTTCGCATTGAAACATGGAATAGCGAAGAGCAAACAATAGCAGGTTATTTTTTACAATTGTTACAGGGTAAAAAACCAAACGACGATCAGCGTAAAGCGGTCGATGTATCTTTAATTTTATATGCTGAACATGAATTTAATGCTTCAACGTTTGCAGCCAGAGTGACTACTTCAACCGAATCGGATTTTTATTCAGCGATTGTTTCAGCTATTGGTACTTTGCGTGGCCCGTTACACGGTGGAGCAAATGAAGAAGCCATGCGATTAGTGAGTTTGTATAAAACACCGGAGCAAGCTCAAGCTGGAATTAAGGAAATGTTAGCCAAGAAAACTAAAATCATGGGATTTGGGCATAGAGTGTATAAAATTTCTGATCCACGGTCCGATATCATTAAAAGTTGGTCTGAAAAATTATCTAAACAAGCGCGTGATGGTTATCTTTATGCGGTTTCAGAATGTATTGAAAAAATGATGTGGGATGAAAAGAAATTATTTCCCAATTTAGATTTTTATAGTGCGACGACTTATCATTTTTGCGGTATCCCCACTTCTTTATTTACACCTATTTTTGTGATGTCTCGATTAAGCGGTTGGAGTGCACACATATTTGAACAACGGGCTAACAATCGATTAATTAGACCAGAGGCAACGTATGTAGGCCCTGCTCCGCGACCATTCACACCCATAGAACAACGAGGCTAGATCATGTCAGCTTTACACACAGTCGATGAAAATAGTCGACCTGCTCCCGATATTGAATTGGTAAAAATTGCTGATTATATGTTAAATAACACTATAAAAAGCGACCTTGCATTTACGACAGCGCGTTATGGTTTAATGGATGCGTTAGGTTGTGCCATGCTCGCTTTGCAATACCCTGCTTGCACAAAATTATTGGGACCCATTATCCCGGGTACCACTGTTCCAGTCGGTGCGCGTGTGCCAGGTACAAATTATTTGCTTGATCCCATTTTGGCCGCATTTAACATCGGTACATTGATACGTTGGCTGGATTTTAATGACACTTGGCTTGCCGCTGAATGGGGGCATCCATCTGATAATTTAGGTGCAATACTGGCGTTGACAGATTACTTGAGTAGAAAGAATCTTGCTTTTGGAAAAACGCCCTTACTTATCAAAGATGTATTAACAGCCATGATTAAGGCTCATGAAATTCAAGGTGTATTGGCACTCGAAAATGGATTTAATCGATTAGGTTTAGATCACGTTATTCTTGTCAAAATAGCATCGACGGCTGTTGCAACTCAATTATTGGGTGGGTCATCTGAACAAATCATGAATGCACTTTCACAAGCCTGGCTTGATGGTGCTGCGCTTAGAACTTATCGTCATGCACCTAACACAGGTTCACGTAAATCCTGGGCAGCTGGTGATGCGACCAGTCGAGCAACACGTCTTGCTTGGCTCACCATGCAAGGCGAAATGGGTTATCCCAGTGTGTTGACGGCTAAAAAATGGGGTTTTTATGATACGGTGATGAAAGGTCAATCTCTTAAAATAAACAGGCCTTTAGGAACGTATGTGATGGAAAATGTATTATTTAAAATTTCTTTTCCAGCAGAATTTCATGCACAAACCGCGGTAGAATGTGCGGTTATTTTACATCCTGAGGTTAAACATAAAGTAGATCAGATTGAAAAAATTGTATTAGCGACTCAGGAATCGGCTGTACGTATTATTAGTAAATCAGGCCCTTTGCATAATCCTGCTGATAGAGATCATTGCCTGCAATACATGGTTGCTGTTGCCTTGTTACAGGGTAATCTCAAGGCCAGTGATTATGAAGATGCATTCGCTTCCAATCCTGATATAGATAAACTTCGCGATAAAATGGTCGTAGAAGAAGATTTGCAATTTTCCCATGATTATCTAGATCCAGACAAACGTTCTATTGCTAACTCCATACAGGTTTTCTTTAAGGATGGAACCCATACCGATAAAGTGACTGTTGAATATCCCGTTGGACATAGAAGGCGACGAGAAGAAGGTATTCCGCTTATGTTTGATAAATTTGTAGAAAATGCTTCTATGCTTTATAAGCCGGATAAAGTTCAGCAATTGCTATCTTTGTTCAAAGATGAAAATACGCTTTTAAATATGCCGGTTAATCAGTTTATGGATTGTTTTGTTGTTGAATAGACTAATAATCTACTTGTTAACCCATGAAATTTTGATAGTATATATGAGCAACGTTGTTTAAATCATTTATAAATGAACTAAAGGAGTTTGACTCATGGAAAAAATGAAAAAAATCGCAACATTGATCACAGCAACCGCTGCTATCACCTTCGTAACCGCTCCCCTCACTGCAACCATTGCTAATGCAAAAGAAGTTAAATGCTATGGCGTTAACTCATGCAAAGGCAAGCACAATAGCTGCAAAGGTATGCGCGCTATGAAAATGTCTGATAAGAAATGTGCTAAGAAAGGCGGTAGCACGACCAAACCAGAAGCTACTACCACTACAACAACAGAAACAACTACCACTGAACCAACCACGACTGAAACCAAGTAAGTTGTTTGTTGAATCAGATGAGAGCACCTCAAATAAGAGGTGCTCTTGTTTTTTTACCCACACACTTTTCATTATTCTTTCAATATGATGTCACTTTCACCACAACGTATTCATTTAGGTTTCGGGCTGGGTTTGCGTCCTGAACATTACGATACGATTCTGACAGAATCACCCGATGTAGATTGGTTTGAGATTTTAACGGAAAACTATCTCGTTCCCGGCGGTAAATCACATTATTATCTGGAACAAATACGTGATCGTTATCCTGTCGTCATGCACGGTGTATCTCTATCCATAGGCAGTTGTGATCCACTGGATTGGGATTATTTAAAAGAGGTTAAAGCGCTTAGTCAGCGAATAAAGCCAAAATGGATTTCCGATCATTTATGTTGGACGGGTTTGCATGGTAAAAATATGCATGACTTACTCCCTCTACCCTATACAGAAGAAGCGATTCAACACGTGGTTGCACGCATTCGAGAAGTACAGGATTATTTAGGTCAACGCATACTCATTGAAAATGTTTCAAGTTATTTGACTTATACCCATTCTGCTTTAACCGAATGGGAATTTCTTAAAGAAATTTGTGAGCAAGCCGATTGTTTGATATTGCTAGACGTGAATAATGTTTACGTGAGTTCCATTAATCATGAATTTAATCCCCTGTCTTATATTCACGCCTTGCCTAAAGAACGGGTTTATCAAATTCATTTAGCGGGTCACGCTAATATGGGGTCTTACATCATTGATTCGCATGATCATGATGTCATTGATCCTGTATGGAATTTATATGAAGCCACCTTAAAACAACTTGGCCCGGTTTCCACCATGATAGAAAGAGATGATAATATTCCTGCATTATCGAGTTTGCTGAATGAATTGAATATCGCACGAAAAATCAGTCAACAAGTATTGAGAGAAGCTGTGGCATGAATGATTTGATGAGCTTGCAAGATAAATTTCAGGCTTATTTATTGCAGGATAATCATGATATAGACGATTGTATTGTTGGCACTGAAAGTGTTCCTATTGATGTACGTCTTATGATTTATGGACAAGCTTATCGTTCGAGATTGATAGACGCGTTAGCAGCAACGTATCCTGTATTAAAAAAATATTTAGGCGATGATGATTTTTATCAATTAACTGAAGAATATCTAGATGCCTACCCTTCTACTTACCGTTCCATTCGCTGGTTTGGAGATCAATTTTCTGCTTTTTTGCAACATCATTCTCATTATTCTGTTCAACCGTATTTAGCTGAACTGGCTTTGGTTGAATGGACCATGACGCTGGTTTTTGATGCTGCCTCATCTCCTATCTTAACGGAAGTAGATATTAATTCTTTACCAGACTCGGCGTGGGAAACATTGCGAATTCAGTTTATTCCTTCTCTGCATAGATTGAGTTTATTCTGGAATGCGATTGAAATATGGCAGGCTATTTCAGATGGCGGCGAATTACTTGAACCTGTTGCTAGTTCTCTACCTGTTCATTGGATATTATGGCGAAAAGGTTTAATCCATCATTACGCTTCTATTGCAGAAGATGAAGCGTTTGCAATGACAAAAATGGCGGAACAGCATACGTTTGTATTATTATGTGAAGGGTTATGTGCGTTTATGGATGAAGAAAGTGCGGTTGTAAGAGCTGTTACTTTGCTAAAAGGATGGATAGTTTCGGAAATGGTAAAATCTAAATAACTTAAAAAGGATATGGTATTACTATGAATAATAAAATTATATCTATCATCAAACAGGTATTAGCTTTATCAGCAGCAAGCTCAGTTATGATGAGTGCGACAGCTGCAACAACAGATAAACAAGAAAAATGTTATGGAATCGTTAAAGCGGGTTTGAATGATTGTCAAACGGCGAATCAATCGTGTGCGGGATCGGCGGTTAAAGATAATCAAGCGGATGCATTTCTTTTTTTACCAAAGGGGCTGTGTGAGAAAATTGTAGGAGGTAGTTTGACTGTGAAAAAAGAT
>Ga0207089_1053_pt1 | contig 26513 bp, 25 predicted proteins | sample Alteio_BWMinHeat_49_FD_153571 | JGI IMG/M metagenome (GOLD analysis project Ga0207089, IMG submission 153571) | Enriched cells from forest soil in Barre Woods Harvard Forest LTER site, Petersham, Massachusetts, United States -... | ecosystem: Environmental > Terrestrial > Soil > Temperate forest >...
TTGCCTTGATTAAAGCGTCTTTGACATTTTCTGGTGGTTGAAATCCATATGCCACAGGATCGCCTATGTTAAGATAGGTTATCTTCTGTCCTTGTTTTTCCAATTTTTTTGCAGAAAGTGTGATATCGCGTATAGCATATTCAACACCAGCTACTCTTTGTGATATTTTCAATTATCTAGACAGATATTTAGCCCCGTTAAAGTCTTACTTGATCGGACCCGTTGCATAGCCCGGATAGTGCGGGTGGCTTCGGACCACCAGGTCGTGGGTTCGAATCCCACCGGGCCCTTTATAGAGTGAATTTTAAGACAGGAAAGTAAATGTCAGACGTATGAGAAAGTTAATGCCTTTTAGAATTGGATTGTCACTGATGATTATTGGTTCAATTTGGGTAGCACTTGCATTTTCTACTGCAGAAAAAACGTCACAAGATATGAACATAAGTACAAAAGAAAGTACCAGTATTGATTTAGATTTAAAAAACACAGGACTTGGTTTTTATAAAATCACTATTCCAAATTACTCAAAAGAAACAATATTAGTAAAAGTATTAGATCCTCAGGGAAGTACGATGGATCTTAAACGAATAGGAACAAAAATGTCTGTAAACTATTTTGAGTTTAGTTATACTGGAAAATACACTTTGGAAATAACTAACCTTTCTGAAAATCCTATACAAATTGAAGCAGAGTTTGGAAATACAAAATCAACAGATTTCACATTTCCCTCGTCTATAGCACTCATTGGAGCGTGCTTGATTGTATGGTCTGGCTACAAAAGATTGCGAAATTACAGTACTGCGCACCCTGAGGAAAATAAATCGTAAACTGGTATACACAATACTACTGAAGTAAAAAGTATAATCAAGTTAAAACATATCCATGATGCAGACAAAAGCACTGTCATAATAGCAATAGGCAAAACTTTTCTCGTCTTTCTTTTGTCAAGTTGACAAAATGTCATAAAACTACCAAGAGCACATAGAAAAAGGCCTGTTTCAATTGTAAGATGAGATGGAGTTACCAAACCATCTACGCCGTATATTTCGTGTGAAATAGAATCAGCGTAACCCCCTACAAATTGTAAAAGTGAACCTAAAAGTAGAATCTTTATTCCTTTAAACAGAATTTTGTTTTGAGAATTTAGTAATAAAATAATCATACCTAAAACTGATGAACTAACAATCATTCCAACACCAGCATAAATTGTAACATGCTGAATTGTCCAGAATTTTTCAGGTGCTCGTAGAGCATGTGTTGATGCATCCCATATTCCACCTAACAACTCTGTAACAGTACCACAGATAGCCAGAATCGATATAACAAAGAGGATGGTTTTAATTTTTGAAAGAAATAAAGTAGAAATTAGATTGGATGGACGCATTTTGAAATAACTTTGTTTTATACGTAATATATAGAATTTTGTTTGTTAAAATTTAGCTTTTACTTTCTTGAGCTCGTACATATGCTATTGCCTTTTTCATTTCAAGCGCTCGCTCAAAAATTATCTTTCGCATTTCTTCTGCTTCCATAGATGTCATACCACGCTTTTGCGATTCAAAGAATAATTCTGCAAATCCTCCAGTCACATATCCTACAAAAATTCCAAATGCCACTTCGGTATCATCTTTTGTAAGTGGTTTCAAATCAGATGCCATGTTTCGCAAATTCTGAGGATTTACCATTAAATCATCTATTAAGGATACAAGCGCATCCTTTAATGGTTCTGACAGACTCATTTGTAATCATGATATGACGTGACACAAGAACCTTACAAGATCAGATCTTATGACAAATCTTAGATCTTTTTTGACTGACATGGTAACTATTATACCTCATATCATGAGAGGGTATCTATGAGTCCAGGAATAGGGCTAATGAAAAGAAGACTCCCTACTGAAAAAGAAGCCATTCCTCTAGCAGTATCAGGAATTATAAAAAAGTACAATGTTACTGAAGATCAAATCAAAACCTTGGAAACTAAGTATGACAACGAAAGTGGCGACTGGTACGTTGCATTAGGATTTAATGAAAAAAAAGCCATTGTTAAGATGGATTCTGTTTTGGGAACAATAACAGAGATTAATGAAATTTAATCAGTTTTGTAAGAAATTTATTTTTTAAACTGAACATTTGAAACTTCGGGTTCTGGTATAATTACTAATCCTCCGTCCCTTAATTGCTGTACAAGTTGAATGACTTCTTTTTCTACTTGTCCACGTTGAAGGCCAGTTATTTTTGCAAATGCATCAACGAGTTCCGTTATCTTTCTTTGCCCGTTACATAATTTCCAAAAGTCTATGATTGCCTGATTTACCATGAATCCTTGTTCATGATCATTCATCAAAACTAATGCACCATCTTCTTGTTTCACAACAGATCCTACACCTTGCGGCATTGCAGTTTCATAATCTATTGGAGTGATTCTTTTCTGTTTTCCATAATTGATTAGCTTCTTTCCTTCTTCTGACATTTTTTCTGGTGTCCATGCAGGCTCCCATACAATTTCAACATTAACACCACTAACTCCAGGAACTTTGTGGACATATCTTTTCACATCACTCACTAAAGTTTCATGTAAAGGACAGCCACGTGTTGTCATGGTCATTTTGACATCTACTTTATTGTCATCATTCACTTTGACTCCATAAATTAGACCCATGTCCACAATATTGATTGGGATTTCAGGATCCATGCATTGTTTTAGTGAGTCTAATACTTGTTGTAATGTTACTTGTGCCATGAACAATTTCTTCAATCTATGAAAATAAATACCTTACATCTTTGATTTGAACAATTTTTTTATAGATTCTTCAAAAGGTGATTTGGCAACTCCTGCTTCTGTTATTATACCTGTTATGAGTTCTGGCGGGGTCATATCAAAGGCAGGGTTTATCACATTAATGTCGTCTGGGGCGGTCTTTTTACCTGCAATTCCAGTAACCTCACTGGCTTTTCGTTGTTCTATAACAACATCGTCAGGATTGCTTTTTAGGTCAAATGTAGAAAGAGGAGCCGCCACATAAAATGGAATTTTGTGCTGTTTAGCCATTGTAGCCACTTGATATGTACCAATCTTGTTATAGACATGACCTGTTCGTAAAATCCTATCTGCTCCTACTATAACTTTGGTTACTAATCCCTTAGCCATAGCATATCCTACAGCAGTATCAGGAATTAGACTAACATCAATACCATCATGTTTTAGTTCAAAAGCAGTCAAACGTGAACCTTGCATCACTGGTCTTGTCTCTGTTGCAATTACTTTGATCTTCTTTCCACTTTCTTTTGTTGCACGGATAACTCCCAACGCGGTACCATATCCAACTGTGGCAAGTGCCCCTGCATTACAATGGGTCATGATAGTATCATTGTTGTCAAATAATTTTGCACCATGTTTTCCCATTGTCATATTAGTTACAATATCATCTTCTGCCATTTTTTTTGCAGTTTGTATTATTGATTCTTTTATTTCAGGTACGGTTTTGCCTTTTTTCGCTACTTCCATTATTTTTTCAAGACCCCATGCTAAATTTACAGCTGTGGGTCTTGTTTCAAATAGAATTTTTTTTGCTTTTTCTAGATCTGCTAATAATTTTTCTTTTGTTTCTGCTTTGCTTTGTAGTGCTGCTAAAGCTAATCCAAATGCACCAGCTACTCCAATTGCAGGGGCACCTCTAATTATGAGAGTTTTGATTGCATTTGCCACATCATTATAATCAGTATATTTCACAAAAACAAGTTTATTTGGCAATTTAGTTTGGTCTATCATTACAACTGTATTTTTCTTCCATTCTACAGTTCTCAAACTTGAATGAATCGTAGTTTGCGGTTTCAACAGTTAGTTTGGAAATAGTACTTTTTTATAATCCTTGCAATTGGTTTTGAGTATAATTCGTTGATTAAACATTATATTGCAATCAATCTTCAATTGAATAGTTGCTTAATCATTCTACTTTGAATAGGTATGATCTTCAAGGCATGCATAAAATCTATGATATGTGGCCAGAGATCGCTAAAAAATCATACAAATCAGACCAAGACGCAGTTGATTTTACGGATATTGATCATATTGTATTTGCTGGAATGGGAGGTTCTGGAGCATTAGGAGACATTTTTTCATCCATATTATCAAAAACCAAGATTCATGTTGCTGTGACAAAAGGATATCATCTTCCAAACACAGCTGACTCTAATACTCTAGTTATAGCAACAAGCATATCTGGAAATACAGTAGAAACACTTTCTGTTCTAAATTCTGCAAAAAAAGCTGACTGTAAGATTGTTGCCTTCTCGTCTGGAGGCAAGATGCAAGGTTATTGTGTTAAAAATAAAATAGAATATAGAAACATACCTCAGTTACATTCACCTAGAGCGTCTTTTACCGGATTTTTATATACAATTTTAAAAGTACTCGGTCCTGTTCTACCAATTAAAAAACATGACATACTGAATTCAATTACTGAATTAGAAAGTTTGAGTAAACAGATTTCTTCTGACAATTTAACTGAAAAAAACCCATCCCTTAGATTAGCCCAATGGATTTCAGGTATTCCAATTATTTATTATCCATACGGTCTACAAGCTGCTGCAATACGATTCAAAAATTCACTTCAAGAAAATTCTAAAATTCATGTAATGGCAGAAGACATACTAGAGGCATCTCACAACGGAATTGTTTCTTGGGAAAAACAATCTATTGTACAACCGATATTATTGGAAGGATACGATGATTACATCAAAACTAAAGAGAGATGGAAGATAATAAAGGAATATTTTCAAAAAAATAAAATTGATTATAAGGAAATTTTTTCTATCAAAGGAAATATTTTATCTAAGCTTATCAATTTAATCTATCTTTTGGATTATTCAACAATATATAGAGCAGTTTTGTCAGGAATAGATCCATCTCCAATACAGTCAATTGACTTTATCAAAAGCAAATTATCATCCAGATTAGAGTAAATTACTCATTCCAAATTAAATTTTAATTAATATTTTGTGCCTTTGAGATAAGTTATAAGATAGGCTCTCCAATTTCCCTTAAACCCTGCTACAACATTTTTCTTATCCAAGTTGTAACAACTAACTCATACGCCTAAATTAATCAATAGTTTTGATTTGAGATTTAAATTTGACTGGTATTCCTATCCATATTTCATTGTCTGGAATATCTCTATTTACAAAGGAATAGGCGGCTACTATAGAATTTTTGCCAACAGTAACATTTGGCATTATCGTGCTGTGAGTTCCTATTTTACAATTTTTTTTAAAAATAACTTTTCCCTTTTTATTATCTATAGTAGAATGAGAGTAGATTGAACAATGTGAACCAATCTGGACGTTATCCTCAATCTCAACACCGTATTTACAATTAATATATGTAAAAGTACCAATATCAAAATTCTTGCCTGATTTCAAATTCTCAGGATATTGTATAATGTAGTTGTACTTAGTCAACTTTCCATGTTTTATTATGGGTTTCTTCCATTTTTTTTCTGTCATATTGCTTCTAATAGAATATCTGTTTCTTGATTAAATCTTTGTTCAATTCAGTCTTTTCCAAATAGTTTACAATTTTTTTAGAGGCATTACCATTACCATAGACATAAGACATTTTTTGTGGTTTCTTTCTTATCTTTAGAGCTTTCATTATCTTCTGATAAATTAGATTAGTGTTAAAGTATTCTACATGCTGAACATTTAGTCCTGTTTCTCGTCCTTTTTGACGTATTCCTATATTAACTACGGGAGTACCAAAATAGCTTGCATCAATTATTCCACTACTAGAATTACCTATCAATACACCGCAATTTTTAATCATACTCAAATAATCTTTTCTTGGTAAGCTATTGTAGAGTCTAATGAATGAATATTTTTTGGAATATGATTTCAGATAATGAAAAATGATTTTATTTCCTGCATCTGAATTAGGAGCAATTGCGATAGTTTGCCTTTTTGTCCTAACTACAGCTCGCAGTGTTGCAAGAATCTGTTGTCCTACAAGATCTGTCTCGGTTGTAATTGGGTGCTGAACTAGCAGGATCTCATTATCTGAAAACTCTAATCCATACTTTTCCCGGATTTCTTTTCTTGTACTGATTTTACTAACAATTTCATCTATTCCAGGAGAGCCAGTTAGAAATACATACTTTGGGTTCTCTCCCATCTTAATAATACGTTCTTTGCTCTTCTTTGTGGCAGCAAAATGTATGTTTGACATCTTTGTTATTGCATGTCTATTATATTCATCAATTCCTCCCTGGGATTTATCACCACCATGAATATGGGCAATTGGTATATTCATGTGATATGCCGCAATTGCTGATGCTAACATTTCATCTCTATCACCCAATATCAAATTAATATCAGGCTTTAATTTTCTGAAAACTTTGGAAAAAGATATGATCGCCTTACCTAATGCAAGTGACATATGATACAAGGAATCTTCTTTTGGCATCATGTCAACTGTAGCATGTATTTTAAATCCATCTTTTTTTATCTCGTTTATGGTGTAACCATGTTTTTTTGACAAGTGCATTCCAGTTACAACCAAGATCAATTCTAGTTTTTTACTTGCTGAAATGGCCTTCAAGAGAGGTCTTAATATCCCATATTCAGCTCGTGTTCCAGTTGTGATTAGAATTTTCCTTCTCATTTTAACATTCTATTACTGAAAGCATATTTTATTATATGTATAAAGCTGTTATTCACGTTTTTATTATCATTAGACCAAAATGAATCAATGGTATTCATCGTAGCAGAAATTGGAGTAAACTGGGACGGTAATTATGAATTGGTAAAGGATATGATGACTAATGCAAAAAGAGCAGGGTGTAATGCAGTAAAATTTCAAGCATATACAGAGGATATGGTAAAGAGCCATCCAGAACATAATAGATTAGTAAAATCCTCAATCACTAAATTTAATGTAGAAGAGATTAACAAACTCTCAAAATCCATTGGAATTGAGTGGTTTTGTACTCCAATGTATGTGGAGGCAGTTGACTTTTTAGAGCCTTTTATTCAGAAATTCAAAATCCGAGAATTGGATGGAAGACCTCTACTAAATGATCAGACATCAGATCTATTGGAACGGGTACTAAGAACAGATAAGGAGATTATTGTAAGCTCACAACAGTCACCATATGGAACAAAATATTCCAAACATCCTAAAATCAAATGGCTCTATGTGGTTCCCAAATATCCTTGTCAGTTAACAGACTTGGATTTCAGAAAAATCAATGAGTTTGATGGTTACTCCAATCATTGTCCTGAAATCATAGCACCACTAACTGCAGTCATTTTAGGATCCAAAATCATAGAAGTTCATATAACATCTGACAAATCAAAAAATTTTGTGGATAATAACGTAAGTTTTAACTACGGAGAGATATCAGATTTAATAAAATTAATTGGTCTTTCAGAAAAAATAACTATGTGAAAAATGAAGCAGGTAATTACTATTTTACTCAAGTAATTTTATTTTTCTTAAAATTCATGAATTCTTCCACTGCATTACAGATGTAATCCAGTTCCTTCTTCACCATACTGGGATATAATGGCAGTGAAAGAATCTGGTCGGATATAGTCTCAGTTACTTTCAGCATATCTGTCCTCGTAAATCGCATTTTCTTGTAAAAACTTGTCAAGTGTATAGGATGGAAAAAAACTTTTGACATAATTCCTTTCTTGGCAAGAAATTGAATCAGTTGGTTTCTCATAGTCGTGTTTGGCAAACGGATAGAATAAAGTTGGTAGACGTGTCTAAAACCAGCAGGTTCTGGAGGAATTCTCACATTTTCTATCTTGCTCAATCGAGAAGAGAGATATGCTGCATTCTTGCGCCGTAATTTAATCAGTTTTTCGATTTTTCGTAATTGTGACATGGCCAGTGCCGCTGTTATACTTGACATTCTCCAGTTATAACCCAAGGTAACATAATCTGGCTTGGATATTGAGGAAAAATAGTTTTGTTTATCTACTCTTCCATGAGATCTTATCAGCTTTAGTTTTTCAAATAATTGACGTGAGTTAGTTGTTATTGCTCCGCCCTCCCCACTAGTTACCACTTTATTGCCTGCAAAACTGAACACAGATAATTCCCCAAATGTTCCTACCATTCTCTTTCCTATCTTAGATCCTAATGACTCTGCAGCATCTTCAATTAATCCTATTTTACTATCTTTTGTAATAGTTGCTATTTCTTGTATTTTACATGGAAGACCTGCATAGTGAACAGGCATTACAAATTTTGTTTTTTTTGTTATGGCAGACTCTAGCAATAATGGATCAAGGCCTAATGTTTCTTCTTCTATGTCTACAAATTTTGGAATTGCATCAACCATTAATACAGAGTTTGACGTTGCAATAAAAGTAAATGAGGGAATAATAATTTCATTGCCTCCCTTTACACCAGCAGCAATCAGTGCTGCATGCAGTGCTGAAGTACCAGAGTTAAAAGCAAGACAATATTCACATCCAACATAATTGGCCAGTAGATTCTCAAATTCTTCTATTTCAGGTCCAATAGCCCATTCTGTTCCTCGTTTTATTACTTTTGAAACAGCTTGTACATCACTTTCATCAACCAAAATTTTGTAAAGAGGTATTTTCCAATTATTCAATAAACACTTCAAGATGTCGAAGTATTTATTCGTAGAACTTTGATATAAAAAGTTAATTATCACAGCTAGTTTGTGAGACTAATGGGATGTAGTATTTTCTTAACAGTTAGAACTGCATCGACCCGACTTCCAAAAAAAACATTTTTAGAGATAGGGAAAAAGCCCCTAATCAAAATATTAATTGACCATTTAAAGACTGCAAAAAATGTCGATAGAATTGTGATATGTACTACCAAAGAAAAATCAGATGACGAGTTAACTAAATATTTGAAAGAGTTGGGATTGGAAGTTTTTCGGGGAGACAATGAGGACGTCTTAAATCGTCTATACCAAGCAGCACAGAAATATGATTTAAGGCAGTTTGTAGTAGTAGAAGGGGATGATGTCTTTTGCGATCCCCTCCTAATAGAGAAGACATGTAATGAATTAACAAATTCAGATTATGAATTTATAACATGGAGTGATATGCCTTTTGGAGTATCTCCTTTGGGAATAAAAACAAACAAACTTGAAGTTTTAGTAAAGAACAAGGTTACAAAAAATACAGAGACTGGATGGGGCAAAGCCATAGTGGAAAGTGGGCTCTTTAAGGCCAAACAATTGAAACCAGATAATGCAAAGTTAAGACGAACTGACATCAGATTGACGGTAGATTACAGAGAGGATTTTGAACTTGTGAAGAAAATCTATGAAAATTTGCCAGAAAAATTTTCTTTGTTGGATATTATTGGAATTTTGGACAAGAATCCTCAATGGTTGAAAATCAATGAAGGTGTAAAGAACAAATATGAAAAGAACCTTGGGGAGAAAATGACAAGATTAGTGATGAAAAAGAAAGGAACAGTAATATGAAATTTCTAATAGTAGGACTAGGCTCCATGGGAAAAAGGAGAATTAGAAACCTTAAGGCGTTAGAACAAAATGACTTGATAGGATTTGATACTAGGACCGATAGATGTTCAGAGGCATATGAAAAATTTCAAATAAAGACATTTACCGATATTTCTGAAGCTTTGAAAGAAAATCCTGATGCTATGATTATATCTACTCCTCCTGACCTTCACATGAGATACGCAAAGATAGCTATACAAAATAAAATTCATTTCTTCACAGAGGCAAGTGTTGTCCAAGATGAAATGGACGAAGTTATTCATAATTTAAAAAATTGTGGAATAGTTGGACTCCCGTCTTGCACTATGAGATATCACCCCATAGTAATTAATGTGCAGCAAATCATAAAATCTAACAAGATTGGGAAGCCGTTAGCATTTTTGTATCATTCAGGTCAATATTTACCCGATTGGCACCCATGGGAAGATTATAGAAAATTCTATGTATCAAAAAGAGCAACAGGAGCATGTAGAGAAATAGTTCCTTTTGAAATTAGTTGGTTAACAAACATTTTTGGTAAAATTAAGAGTGCTTCTGCGTTGAAATCCAAAGTGTCTAAATTGGAAGCCGATATTGATGACATTTACAATGTTTTATTTGAGTTCGAAAGTGGATTACAAGGAAATTTGACTGTAGATGTTATTGCTAGATTTCCATTCAGACAGTTAAAAGTATTGGGAGAAAATGGCGTAATCGTTGCAGATTGGTCTGAAAGAACTGTACGATGTTTTACCAAGGAAGAGGGATGGATTGATAAAAGAATTGATGATGGAGTAATTGAAAAAAATTACATACATGGAGATGGTCCATACATAGACGAGATGAGAACCTTCATCAAGTCTATTAGGAAAGAAATCTCACAGCCTTATACATTCGAAGAGGATCTTAAGATTCTAAAGATCCTGGAATCTATTGAAAAGAGCAGTGATTCTGGAAATAGACAGACGATTATCGACTGAGGTTCATCTTCAGAAAGGTTTTATTTCGTCATAAAAACATCTCGTTAGCGATGGATGAGCGTGGAACATTTGGTAAGAATACCCTGAATGAATTCAAAGGTAAAAATATCCTTATCACAGGAGGCACCGGTTCCATAGGGATCGGAATCATAAAGGAACTCACAAAGTACAAACCTAACGCAATCCGAATTTTTACAAATGATGAAAATTCTATTTTTGAAACACGAAAGATGGTAGGGGATAAATCAAATTTTACCTTTATGATGGGAGATATAAGAGATCGTGAAAGACTAAATTTAGCAATAAGGAATGTCGATATTGTGTTTCATGCAGCCGCAATGAAACATATTGACATATGCGAAGAGAATCCCTTTGATGCAGTAAAAACAAATGTGGTAGGAACCAGTAACGTCTTGGAAGCCTCACTTTTAGAAAATGTTTCAAAATTTATTTTGATTAGCACAGACAAGGCTACAAATCCTACAAGCACATTAGGAGCTAGCAAACTCTTGGCAGAGAGACTTACAGCTAAAGCTAGTTCCTACAGAGGTAAAGGAAAAACTACCTTTGCAATAGTCAGATTTGGTAATGTAATTGGTTCTAGAGGCTCTGTTTTTCAGATTTTTCTTGATCAGATAAGAAAGGAAATACCACTTACGGTAACCGATGAAAAAATGACACGGTTTATAATGTCTATTCATGAAGCAGCATCTCTTATTTTGAAAATAACTCACGTTGCAGAGGATGGAGAGATATACATCCTAAAGATGCCATCGGTAAGAATATTGGATCTGGCAAAAAGTATTGCGAAAGTTTACAATACCAGGTATACCCCCAAGGAAAAAAAATCTCCACCCGTAAGGATTTCTAAGGCTCGTGAAGGCGAAAGATTTCATGAATTCTTGGTGTCACCAGATGAGATCCCATTCTGTCATGATATAGGACCCATGTATAAGATCTCTAAGGATATCAACAAGAAAAAGATTCCATTGTCACAATTTAGTTCAGAAACTGCCGTAAAAATTTCTCAAGGTAAGCTTGAGAAGATAATTCTAGAGTTGTTGAATGAATTTTCATAATAATTGATTTTAGAGAATATAATTTCAAACGAAGAAAAATTATTCAGGTTTTTTTATAGATGGTTTAATTATGGTATAAACGGGCTTTGTTGGTTTACCCTCAAGATAAGATTCCACCCTATTCTCATTTACCGCTTTTTTTACCGTTAAAATTGCCTCAGAAAAAGCAGTGATAGTTTTTTCAATGTCTTCTTTTTCATGTGAAAATGACATGTATTCCACACCCGGATGCATGAAAATTCCTCTCTTTACCATTTCTTGAATAAGAAGACTCTTCATTGGAATCGACTCTTTTCCATTCAAGTCATTACAAACCAATCGCATTCTAACTGGATATCCACTTAAAGCAATTTCAAGTGAGTGTTCTTTTGCAATTCTATCAAAACTTTCCATTAGGATATTACCATTTTCCCACATTTTCTTTATGACAGGTTTTTCTTTGAATTCATTAATTGTTGCCTGTGCAGCAGCAAGAGAAAGTGCTTCTCCAGCATATGTTGTAGAAAAGAACACATCGTCGAATATTTTCATATATTCTGCTTTTCCTACAACTGCTGATAATGGCATACCATTTGCAATTCCTTTACCCAAAACTGCAATGTCTGGCTCCACACCAAAATATTCCTGACCTCCTCCATTTGCCAACCTAAAACCGGTAACTATCTCATCAAAAATGAGAATAGAATCATTTTCTTTTGTTAGTTTACGAACCTTTTGAAGGAAAGAATTTGAAGGTTTCTCGAATATAGTAGGTTCCATGAACACACATGCAATCTCACCACGATTTTTTTCAAAAATATACTCCAAACCGTTTACATCATTATAGTCGAATGGTAAAATCAGATCTTTGTTAAAATCTGGAACTCCCTGATTTCTACTAATTATACTTGCATACCAATCATGCCATACTCCTCCTGAACCACAATACGCAATTTTGTCTTTTTTTGTCAGAGCTCGAGCTCCACGAACAGCGCCTGTTGCTGAGCCTGAACCAGTTTTTGAGAATTTTACCATATCTGCACATGGAATTATATCACATAGTAATTCGCTGACTTCAATTTCTAATTTGGTCGGAAGAGAAAAAAGTATACCTTTCTTTAACTGATTTGTAATAGCTGTATCAACAGCTGAATAAGCATATCCTAAAACTACTGGTCCCAATCCACAAAGATAGTCAATGTATTCATTACCATCAACATCCATAAAATGAGATCCCTTTGCGCTTTCTGCATATACGGGAAATGCACCTTCGACAAAAGTATATGCGGCTCTACTGAAGGTTTGCGTCAGGGATGGAATTAATTGCCTGGATTTTTCCAGTAACTCTTTGGATTTTTTAAGATTCATAGTAAATTATAAAAAAAACTTCACTAAATAACATTACTATATTTTAGAGATAAAAAAGGTTGTATCTTCAATTATTCAGATTTGCATAGACACATAAAGAAGGAAACCACATAATTGATCAGTACAAAGAAATTCTCAATTGTAGGAATGCTATGTGATGTAAAAAGTTAGATTAAATGTAAGTTATTTGTTGCTACGGATTGTTTAACAAAGTAGACTTCAAATCTGTATGTCGGCGAATTTTTTGTACAAATGCTTCTCCAACCTTTGTCCACACAACTTTCATATCATTTATCATATCAACTATTTCTTTGTTGGGAATTTCAACATCCGGTACGTAAAAACTGTTAGGAATACGTCGTATTTGAAAAGTGTCGATGCCGAATATATCATATTCGAATGTATTATCTAAGACACATTTTGTGTATCTACTAAGATCAGAGATCTCAACTTTTTTTTCTAATGATGTACGTATAGCGTTAGGAAGATCTTCTATAGATCTGAGACGATATACCGATGGCAATACACTAGAATACGTTGTGTCCCCTAAAACAATAGAGGGTTTGTTATAATATGCAGCTTCCAGTCCAGGAGTACCAGTTATTGTGATTACTAATGAACAATGCTTTAGTAATTCTTCATTTGACACATCAGGATGTAATAATTCTACATTTGGTAAGTTCATTATATATTTGTAATAAGAAATACTTCGCCATTCTGCAAAAAGCTGCGATGGGTGTTCTTTTACATATAGTTTGTATTCGACAGGTAATGATTTTGCTATATTAGTAATTACTTCGAGTTGATTTACATAAAAAGGTGCAGCATTTAGTGTTGATCTTTCCGGTTGAAGATGAAGAGTATAATATACAAACTTCGAATTTTTATCAAAATCTCGTTTGAGATTCTTATTGATAAAATATTCACGGATTATTTTTTTGATTGCTAAACTTGTTTCGTGTATTAAAATTTTCATTCTAGTTCTTCCCCAATTAGCATAATGTTGTCTGTATTCATCATTGCAGACTTTAAATAGATAATACAAGCCAGCTTGTAGTTTCTGATAAGTAGTGTTAACGCCATGATTCTCTAGCAGATCGTAAACTAGTTTTTTATATCCTTGGAGATAATTACGTGATTCTTCAAAAGTTTTCAAACTGATATCATTACAACTCTTAAACAACTCATCAAAATTATCAATGATATCAACATTATTTGAAATCATACATCTGTCACCTAACCTCGAATGGCTTGGGATAAGTACGGTAACCTTTCTTGCATGAGACAGTTCAAGAAGCAGTTGCCCCTGAAAATTATCAGGGGTTCGTAAGATTATAAAATCTGGGTTAACCTCATCGAATATGTCTTCATAAAGCTTGCATAATCTTTCTGATATTTGCAAGATCTCCTCACGTGAATACCTATGGTAACATCTATAGTAGTTATATGGAAGTAAAATTCGGTCCATATGAGCAATCTGCCATAAATTTATCTTGTATTTTTTCTCGAATGAAGCTAAATACTCTAAATTTGGTTCTGTGTTTAATTTCAAAAGATAATCACGTAGATACCAAACTTTTTTAAAATTAACGAATTGTTGTTCCAAAAAAAACTTTTTTATTTGTTTGTTAATGTCAACGAGTGCATATAAGTCACAGTCAAGATTATCTTGAAGATATCTTGCTACGCCCACATTAAAGTAACCTTCAAATTGTATCAGAATTCTAGACTTTGTCACTAATGTTGATATTTAATTTCTAATTTATAACCGTAATGCCTGTCAAACGTTTTGTCGATTAATTCTAGAGCCTATAAAATTTTTCGTAATCTTTTTTGTATGCATAACCAAGAACTTGTCCCAAACTACATAAATAGGCGATATATTCATTTTAGTCAACATCTACAAAATGAGATCCTCGTCTACTTTTTGTATGTATTGGAAATGTTCCCTCCACAAATGTATAGGGTACACTGTTGAATGTAAGTCTCAAGGATGGAATAGTTTTTTAGCTTTTTCTAGAAGATTTTTTGAATCAGTTAATCCATATACAGATATAAAATATATCACAAAATAAATTAATGAACTTACAATGAAACAAAAATACAATTATTTTCATGGAAATTCAAATAAGAATTTCGTGATTGATTCGATGAGCAAATATATCATTCAAAAGCAAGAAATGGATAAACAATTAGAGAAAATCATCTCGCCTTTTATAAAAGGGAGATCACTTGACATATTGGATGCATGTTGTGGAATAGGTCATATTTCTTATTTTTTACACAGAATTAGTCCTAAATCTAAATTTTTAGGAATTGATCAAACACCGTATCTAATTGATGAAGCAACAAAGGTATGTAATGGAATTAAAAATCTGAGGTTTGAAGTGGGCGATATACTTGATATGAAATACAAAAAGAAATTTGATATGACAATAAACTGGAAGACATTATCTTGGTTACCATATTATACGGACATTCTAAAATCATTATTTAAAGTAACAAAAAGTCACATCTTTCTAAGCTCGTTATTTTATGATGGAAATATCGATTTTGAAATAAAGGTACATGAATTCAAAAAAAGAACAAGCAAGCTTGGCTTCACTTCATATTATAATGTGTATAGCTACCCTCATTTTGAAGAATTTGTATATGAGATAGGTGCAAAAAACGTCAAATCATATGATTTTCACATTAAAAAAGATCTACAAAAACCACCACGAGATCAAATGGGAACCTATACACTTCTTTTGAAGAATGGTAGTAGATTACAGGCAAGTGGAGCAGTATTGATGTTATGGAAAATAATAAGAATTGATTTGTAAAAAACAACAAAGTTACTTTATGTTTTGTTGGATAACTAACAAAATCCTAAGTTCTGAACTAATTTCCACATCAAAGCGTTGAATCATCATTTTTATGATAAGCCATGAAAACCACATAATTGATCTCAGTACAAAGAAATTCTCAATTGTTGGAATTCTATGTGATGTAAAAAGTTAGATTTAATGTAAGTTATTTGTTGTTAAGAACTGTGTAAATACACAACAAAACAAATGTTCATAAAAATGGACTGGTAGTTCTAGTAAGATTGTACGGGATCAGAGTAAACTATTCAGGTTTAATTTTTCGAAAAAATTCAAGCGTTAATGAATCTATACAAATAACAGGAATTTCTATATAATGTAAAAAGATAGATTAATGATGAATATTTTAATAATACACGAAGTAGATTGGTTAAAAAAAGTCACATATGAGATTCATCATCTCTCTGAGATGTTTTCTTTGTATGGACACAAATCTTTTGCAATTGACGTGCCGGATCCTGGTAAAACAACTTTTAGTAAGAGCATAACCAAACCAATCTACAATTACCACAGAGTTTATGATAATGCATCTGTAACATTGTTTAGGACTCCCATCATACCCATCAAGGGCCTCCACAGAATATCTGCCTATCTAAACTCCTATAGGTTCATTAAAAAAATTCTCAAAGAAAATAACATAGATGTTGTTCTTTTGTTTGGAGTTGTAACTAATGGAAAAGCAACAGTAAGAGCATGTAAAGAACTGAAAATACCTGTCGTCCATAGGACTCTTGACATAATACATGAACTTGTAAGAGAAAAATTCCTAAAAGGTTTTGTATATAATATTGAAAAAACAATCTATCCACAGTTTGATGAGGTACTATGTCAGACTCCTTTCATGAAATCATGGGTGGACGAAATGGGTGCTAAAAACTCTGATGTGATAGCACAGGGAGTAGACTCGACAATAATGAAGCCATTACCTGTAGATTTAGAACTTCAGGGTAAACTTGGAATAAATGCAAAAGAGAAAATAGTAATGTACTTAGGTACAGTTTACTCGTTTTCAGGACTTGATGCAATAATTGAAAAAATTCCCCAAATAGTAAAAGAGATACCAGAATTCAAGTTACTTGTAGTAGGAGGAGGACCTGATTTGTCATCATTCAAGCAAAATGCAAAAGACAACCATGTAGAAGATAAAGTAATTTTTACTGGTTTTGTACCTTATCTAGAAGTATCAAAATATAGTAGTTTGGCTTTAATGTTTATCAATCCTTTTAGGATAATTGATGTTACCAATCGACTTTCACCAGTTAAAATTTTTGATCTTCTTTCTTGTGGAAAACCAGTGATTGCAACTCCTCTAAAGGGATTATTACATGACTTTCCCCAGAATAACAACATACTCATATACTCTCAATTAGAAGATTTTCACAAAAATATAATCTCATTATTAAAGAGTGATATGCTTGAGGATATTGGAAAGCGTGGTAGAGAATACGTTGAAAAGAACTTCACATGGAATAAGGTTACCGAGCGAATGGTTAATGAGTTTTCTCATTTGTTGGAAAAGAAAAAGAGTAATCTCACAGATTAGTTTAAAAGATGCTCCTAAAAAATTAGGTGTATGAGTTTCCCAGATTATGCTGGTAAAACAGTATTGATTACAGGGGGAGCAGGTCTTATAGGTACTAATCTTACTAAAGCGCTGTTAAAAGAGAATGTAAAGCAAGTAGTTGTCTTAGATGATTTGTCTGCTGCAGAGAAATGGAATATACCAAATGATAAACGGGTCAAATTCATTGAGGGAAGCATTTTGGATGAAGAAATTATGCGACATGCATTCTCTACTAACCCAGATTTTGTATTTCACCTTGCAGCTCACTTTGCAAATCAAAATTCAGTAGATCATCCTGAAACTGATTTAGAGGTAAATGGCAAGGGAACATTAAAGGTACTAGAATACTGTAGAATGCTCAAGCCACGGCGTGTCGTTTTTGCATCTTCAGGTTGTTCTGTATATGGAAGCGAGGCACCATTACCTTTAACCGAAGATTTCATATCATTGCATCTGGATACACCTTATCAAATAACCAAGCTTTTAGGTGAAGTATATTGTAATTTTTACGCAGATTTTTACAAGCTGCCAATTGTAATTGCCAGATTTTTCAATGTGATTGGTCCTGGCGAGATTCCAGGAGCATATAGAAACGTAATACCTAATTTTATGTACTGGGCAATGCATGGCAAAAAACTGCCTATCACAGGAACGGGTGAAGAAACCAGAGACTTTACTTATGTGGAAGATATAGTAGATGGGCTATTAAGAATGGGAACAAATCCCAAGATCATTGGTCAAGCAATAAACTTGGCATCCAACAAGGAAACCAAAATAATAGATCTTGCAAAGACCATAAATGAAATAACAGAGAATTCTGCCGGAATAGAATTTACTGAACGAAGGAATTGGGACAGAATTATTCGTAGAAGAGCTTCTATAGATAAAGCCAGAGCACTAATAGGATACGACCCAAAAACAGAGGTATCTCAAGCACTACAAGTGATATACAAATGGTTCCAAGAAAATAGGGAAAACATAGAAAGCTCTGCGAGATTTTAATTGTTTAATACATTAGAGAAGAATTACATGAATATATAGCCCATCAAATTTTTCTATGAGTAAATGAAAGTAGCGATTATAACTGGTACAAGGCCGGAAATTATCAAATTAGCTCCTTTAATCAAAGAATTGAAAGGTAATAGCAGCGTAGTATTTTCAGGTCAACATTATGATTTTGACCTTAGTATGAGGTTTTTCAAAGAATTAGATTTACCGTTGCCCGATTACAAACTAAAAATTAGTAAACAATCCCCAGCAGTACAGATTGGAGAAATAATTTCAAAATTACATACGGTCTTTTGTGAAATAAAACCTGATACAGTAATGGTACAAGGAGATACAAACACGGCTCTAGCTGGTGCAATTTGTGCACTAAAGATGGGAATTCCAGTAAATCATGTAGAATCTGGTTTACGTAGTTTTGATTGGAGAATGCCAGAAGAACACAACCGAATTCAAATAGATCACATATCTGAATTGCTATTTGCCTCTACATCTTACTCTAAGAAAAATCTAATCAATGAAATGGTTCACGGTAAAATTTTTGTAACTGGAAATACAGTCATGGATTCAATAAAATTATACATGAAATTAGCAGAGAAAAAATCTACTTTAGAAATTAGTCAAGATGATTTTGTACTTTTTACAATGCACCGAGCTGAGAATGTAGATAATGAAAATGTGATGAAAAATGTACTATCTGCTATAATTGACACAAAAATAAAAGTAGTTTTTCCAGTACACCCAAGAACATTAAAAAGACTTCGTCAGTTCAATCTCCTTACTAAAATAACTGAAAATAAAAATATCAAACTTCTAGGATCTGTTGGATACTTTGATATTTTAAAACTAATGAAAAATAGCATGTTTATTGTATCCGATTCAGGAGGAATTCAGGAAGAAGCTACCTCACCATTAATAAGAAAAAAAGTTCTGGTTGTAAGAAAAACTACAGATAGACCAGAATCTGTTAAAAATGGTTTTTCACAAGTAGTTGGAACATCGAAAAATAGAATATTGAAAGTAATGAAACAAACTATAAAGAATCCTAAGTTGATAAATAAGCGTAGTCCTTATGGAAATGGAGAGTCAAGCAAGATAATTGTCTCGTTGCTCAAAAGGTTTTTTGACTAAATGTTATAATTTTTCTACTAAGTATATTATCCAAATATGACTTGCAGATCATGTTCAAGATGTGATCTATTTATCATTATAACCTAACAAGAAGGCATAAACATTTTAAGATGAAAATGAATTTCGATTCATGCTGAAAATTGCGTGCATCCCAGCATATAATGAAGAATCAATGATAGCAGATGTCATCAAAAGGACTTTGAAGTATGTTGATAAGGTTGTGGTGTGTGATGATGGCTCTACTGATAAGACAGCTTTAAGATCAGAAAATGCAGCAGCAACCGTGATAAAACATGAAAAAAATTTGGGAAAAGGAGCTGCCATGAAATCTCTTTTTAGATGTGCGAAAGAATTGGGTGCAGATGTTGTTGTAACCATTGATGGTGATGGACAATTTTTACCAGAAGATATACCAAAATTATTATCCCCTATTCTTGAGGAAAATTTTGATATTGTCATAGGAAACAGATTTGATAACAATAATGAAATGCCTTCCTATAGAAAAATAGGCAACAAAGTACTGGATAAAATGGCAAATATTGCATCTGAACTTTCTTTCAGAGACACACAGAGTGGATTTAGAGCCTATTCAAGAAAAGCAATCGAAACAATAACAATTCAGACAGATGGTTTTGGTGCAGATTCAGAAATTTTAATAGATGCATCATCAAAAGGATTAAAAATTACTGAAGAAAAAGTCACAGTACTTTATGATACAGGATCTGAAACATCTACCAAGAATCCAGTTTCACATTCAGCTGAAGTGGTCTCATCTCTTATAGAATTAATTGCAATACGACATCCTCTTAGATTTCTTGGAATCCCAGGTTTGGTTCTTATGACAATAGGGATGATTTTCGCCATTACGACAATATCATTGTTCAATGAAACTAGGTATTTTTCAATACCATCCACTTTAATCTCCGTTGGTACAACATTAATAGGTCTGATGTTTTTATTAATGGCAGTAGTCCTGTTTAGTATAAGCCGAAGCTTAAAAAGGACTTCATAGAATGTGTTATGACTGTTAACTTACTTGTGTATTTAGATACATTGTGATGATTTAATTTTGATGGCACCAAAAATTATATTGTTTTAAAATGACTCTTAGTTGGCGTAAAATTAAAAGAATTTCTACACAATTTCAAGGTCGGATAGACACTGTACTTTCCCTTCTAATAATTGGGATTATTGCACTGTCGCTTAGATTGTATTATTTTCCATATGATGTTCCACTAACACTTGATGCACTAAATGATTATTTTTTGTATGCTAATGATGTAAGCATATTAGGTCATTTACCTACTAACTTTTCCTTTGCCAATAATGGTTGGCCTATGTTTCTTTCGTTTTTCTTCTCCATTTTTCATTTTAACAATTATCTTGATTACATGATTCTACAAAGAATCGTTTCTGTTGTCCTATCTGTACTGACAATAATTCCAGTTTATCTCCTATGCAACAAATTTGTTAGTAAACCTTACTCACTTGCAGGAGCAGCAATATTTGCATTTGAACCCAGAATAATTCAAAATTCAGTTTTAGGAATTACTGAACCACTTTATTTTTTCTTATTAACTTTTACTCTTGTTCTATTTTTTAGTTCCCATACAAAAATAAGATATCTCTCATTTGGTATAGCGGCACTGACTTCTCTAGTACGTGCAGAAGGTCTCTTTTTATTTGTAGCATTATCAGTTTTGTACTTCATACTTGAAAAAAAGAATGCTAAAATTATAGGCAGATATTCTATAGCAATAATAATTTTCTTGTTAGTAATATTACCAATGGCATATTTACGAATTCAAGCAATGGGTTATGATGGATTAACTGGTAATTTCAACGCTGGTGTACATAATACAACATTGTTTTCATCTCAAAAGGGAAATGGCATAATAGGAATAATCCTGTTTGTGATTAATGGTATAGAAAATTATTTTAAGTATCTTGGTTGGGTAATGATCCCAATTTTTGTGTTTTTTGTCCCAATTGGCATATTTCTAATGAAGAAACAAAATCGCAATCTACTAATGATTCTGATTCTAATAATTATTTTATCATTACCTCCTCTTTACGTATACGCAATGGGAATACAAGAAACCCGTTATCTTTATGTTTTATATCCTCTATTTTGTGTAATTTCCATTTTTACGATCAAATCTTTTGTTGAAAAATTCAAAAAGCACAACATGGTTCTGACACTAGTTATTGGCGGAATCTTGTTATCATCCATAGCTTTTTTAGATGTAAAGCAGACAGATTATGAGCATCAACGTGAGGCATATAGTCTTGCACAAAAAATAACTCGGATCACTGGGGCAACAAATGATTATTATCCTGAAGACAGTTATTTAACACCAGTCCAGATTCCTGAAAAATGGCCAGTTCTTAGTTCCTCCGTGAAATTTCATGTTACGACCATATCAACTGCAGGATTTAATTCTCTAAATAAATACATTGAATCGTCAGAGAGTAAAGGTCTTACACATCTCATAGTAGATGGAGGTAAGAATAGACCCAATTTCCTCAATGACGTATTTTACCATGATGAAAAATACCCTTTTCTTGTAAAAGTATTTGATTCAGAAGATAGTGGATACAAATATCATCTGAAGGTATATTCTATAGATTATAACAAATTTGATCAATATGACAAATAGTGTAGATAAAATTAAAAATATTTTTACAAAATTCAAGGGTTTAACCACTTTTGGGCTTGCAACCATAATTTCAAATATAATATTTGGGCTTTTTTGGTTATATCTAGCCAGATTATTAGGTACAGTACATTATGGCGAAATTAGTTATTTTATAGCAATTTCTGGAATAGGAATTATAATTTCTTTTTTTGGAGCTGGAAATACTCTTTTGGTTTATACTGCAAAAGACGTAAAAATCCAAGCACCAACTTATTTTATTTCGCTTGTAGCATCAACAATAATAGCAATAATACTTTTTTTTATTTTTAATAACATAAGTGTTAGTTTGTATGTAATAGGTAATGTAATTTTTGGATTAGTTACTGCCGAATTATTAGGTCGTAAAGCATACAAAAAATATTCAATTTATTTAATTACTGAGAAAATTTTAGCTGCGGGATTAGCCATATTCCTTTATCACATCATTGGCCCTAATGGTATAATCCTAGGAATAGCATTGTCATTCTTTCCATATTCCATCACAATTTATCGAGGATTTCAAGGATCGAGAATTGATTTTTCTTTAATAAAGTCTCGTTTAGGTTTTATTATCAACAGCTATATTATGGATATTACTAGAACATTTAGCACAACAGCTGATAAGTTGATCATTGCCCCTATGCTAGGTTTTGCATTATTAGGAAATTATCAATTAGGAGCACAGTTTATTTCACTTTTAGGCATCATACCTGGTATAGCCTTCAACTACATGCTTCCACATGATGCAAGTGGCAATCCTAACAAAAAACTCAAGAAAATTACTATGATCATTGCCAGTATTCTTGCTTTACTTGGTGTTACACTATCCCCATCAATTTTACCAATACTGTTTCCCAAATTCGTCGAAGCTGTAGAAATGTTTCAAATTGTAAGTTTATCTATAATCCCTGCTACCATTAACCTTACTTATATTTCGAAATTTTTGGGAAATGAAAAAAGTAGAATCGTACTAATAGGTTCTATAATATACATTGCAGTACAGATTAGTACGATCATAATACTTGGCAAAATATGGAGTCTCAATGGAGTTGCAATGTCTCTTGTCATAGCACCTGCTTCTGAAACAATCTACTTAATCAGTGTAGATCACATAACACAAAAGAAATTGACAAAAAATTGATTTCTAAAATGAATCGCAATTCAAAGCTCTGAACAATATTGAGAAGTATTCAATATGTAAATATAAGCGCGAAAAATAAGAAATTGCATGACTGATTCTTCTAATGATTCAAATTCATTAATAAAAAGAATGAAAATAAAAATGCAACAAAAGTTCAACATAATCACAATAATAGAATATGCTTTATTAACAAAATATGAAAACGATATACGATTCACATGAGTTGTTAATCTAATGTCAACCGATGAAAAAAATAATATTAATCAAAATTTGCTAAATACCTGGCAAAAATTACAAAACAATGGAGAAATAGTTTACAATAAATTTCCCCACTTGAATTGTTCTGTAAAAGCAAGACATGATGTTAAGATTTTCAAAGAGTTTTGTTCTTTTTCCGGCAGTGTTTTGGATGTTGGTTGTGGTCCAAGCGTCCCTTCATATCTACAAGATAATAACAAGATCAGCATAGCCGTAGGAATTGATCCACTAATTTCATTTGGCAAATACGAATCAGATGAGAAAATCATACTTTTGAGATCCATAGGCGAGCATTTACCGTTTCAAGACAATTCTTTTGATTTCGTATGTTTTGCAACGTCCTTTGATCATGTTATTGAACCCATCACTGTTTTGAACGAAACTAAAAGAGTTTTGAAAAAAAATGGAGTTGCAATTTTCTTGATAGGTGATGATAAACTAAATCTCATAAAACGTGCCTTACGCAAAACAAGGCGAATGATGAAGCATATAGAAAATGATCCCGCTATAGATTCACAAGAAATGTTGAAACAATCAATGGAAGTTCCATCTGGAGCTGCTGATGTGTTTCATGTTAGACACATTCATTTTAAGGAATTCAATGAACTTTGCAAATCATTAAAATTTAAAAAAATTGAAAAGTTAAAGATGGAAAATATCAAAAGCGTGTTTGTTAAATACATAAAAGAATAATTCATATTGTTTTGGTATGAATTTACCAAATATAATTTAAGATATACTATCCCATACCAATTGTAAGTATAGAAGCGTTTTTGAAATTAGCTTTATTTAAGATGTTTCTACCATCAAAAATTAAGAGTGGGCGTTTTGCTTCTCTAAATGCATTAGTAGTTAGTTTAGAATATAGTTTATGATCAGAGGAAATGAAGATCAAATCAGCATGATCAATTACTTTGGATATGTTTGAAGAAAGTTTCACCTGTGTGGGAAGAAGTTTATCTGCTATGATATATGGATCATGCACTTCGACCTTGCATCCTTTTCTTAGAAATTCCTTTACTACAGTATAAGTTGGAGAAAGTCTAGAATCAGTAACTTCTCCTCTAAATCCTAAACCTAAAACTGCTATCTTTGATTTTTTCAGATTTTTTTTATGTTTAAGGAGTAATGTTATAGAATCAGCTACGCATTTTTTTGGCATAAAATCATTTGTTGTTCTTGCATATTCTACCATTTTAAGAGGAATTTTAGATTCTACTGCTTTGTTAATAACAAATCTAGGATAAACTGGTATACACAGACCACCTACACCAGTTCCTGGATAATGTAAATGACAAAAAGGTTGAGAGTTTGCACCTTTTCTTGCTTCCCAATAGTTTACACCTGTATGTTCGCAAAAATTTGCCAGTTCATTTGCTAAAGCTATATTTACATCTCTATAAACTCCTTCAAATAATTTTTCAGCTTCTGCGTTTGCAAGAGATGAAATTTTTAAAACACCTTTTTTTGAAATAATTCCCAATAGTTCTTCTCCAAAGCCTTCACTTTTTTTTCCAAGACCTGCAACAATAGCTGGATAGTTTTGTTCAATATCTTGTAATGCCCTACCTTCAAAGATTCGTTCGGGGTTGTAAATAAGATAAAAGTCACGTTCTCCTTTAAGATTGCTATACTTTTCTAGAATTGGCAATATAGTATTTTCTGTTGTTCCTGGAGGCAAAGATGGTGAAATAAGTACAGCGTCATTTTTTTTCAAACCTTTAGCAATATCCTTTGTTACAGAAATAAGAGCATCAAGATCAATTTTGTTTTTTTTCAATCCAACTGGAACTGCAATAATTTTGATATGAGATTGTTTTGATGCATATACTCCATTAGAATTCAGTGACAGATTCCCAGCTTTTAATCCACTTGTAAATGTTATAGAAATAAATGGTTCCTTTTTATGCGAATTACCATTTTTTATTTCAGTTAATAGTTTTTCAGAAATATCTACCCCAATTACTTTAGCTCCTGCTCTAAGCCATGCTGCAGCTAAAGGACCGCCAACATTTCCTAATCCATAAACTGCAATTATTTGCTGTTTTTTCATAATGTTTGATCGAAGAGACAAATTTTACAGTTTTATTCTATTAAAGAGCATTATTTAAGGACTAATTATTTTTAAACAGATTTTTGTAACGTCATGTTTTTGAGCTTTAAGTTGAAAATTGATGATAGAAACATAATGACCCATACTTATCGTCTAAATTGGTGAGATAATTGAATATCAAGCCTGACAAAATTCAAATTCGTAATTTTTTAACTATTAGATATAATCCTCTTGATAAGCCCCTAATTTCTCCCGCTACTTGGCAGAATTTTAAACAAAAAATATCAGATCCACAAGGTTATCAAAGTGAAAATCTTTTAAAAAAATCAATTTTGAGAAGTTTGGACAAAATAGATGGAACAATTTGTGTTTCATTAAGTAGTGGAATAGATTCTACTTTATGTTTAGCGTTGTTGCGCAAGGTCTTTCCTAAACGTAAAATTTTAGCTATTTGCGCTGTTTTCGAGGATGCTGTAGATGAATCCAAAATAGCAAAACAAATTGCAGAAAAATTTGAAGTTGATTTTAAGATCCTTCACATGGAATCCTTGTTTGCTAACATGCCAGAGATAATATTTGTTACAAAAAAACCAAGATGGAATACTTATTCTCACCTTGTTGCAAAAGAAGCAAAAAGACATGGAAAAACTCTTGTGACTGGTGATGGTGCAGATGAACTTTTTGGAGGATATACTTTTAGATATGATAAATTCCTCAAATTACTAAAAGATAGAGATAGCTGGATAATCAGAGTTAAGAAATACCTAGAGTGTCACAACAGAGATTGGGTTCCAGATCAACAGGAACTTTTTGGCAATAAAATAAAATTTGATTGGAATGAAATGTACAGATATTTTAAACATTCATTTGTTAATCCTTTATCTCCACTACAACAAGTCATGTTAGCTGATTT
>Ga0207089_1054_pt1 | contig 26512 bp, 29 predicted proteins | sample Alteio_BWMinHeat_49_FD_153571 | JGI IMG/M metagenome (GOLD analysis project Ga0207089, IMG submission 153571) | Enriched cells from forest soil in Barre Woods Harvard Forest LTER site, Petersham, Massachusetts, United States -... | ecosystem: Environmental > Terrestrial > Soil > Temperate forest >...
TTTGGGTATCGAATGTGCCTTGAACGAATTCAAGATTTTGTAAATAAAATCCGTTATCATGGACTGTGGCAAATGCCAGGGCTAACATGTTATGACAATAACAAATCCCGACCTGTCTTTTTTTGACAAGGGCTTGCGAATGGGGAAGTATTGACACATGCCCTCCTGGTTTCTGAAAATATATCCAAATAACACGCGAGAAGGCATGAGCTTTCGCGGGTTCTTAAAACAATTGTAGCCGACTAACAAACCAACACAAGTTCAGGGGGTTTAGGTTTTAACTTACGGTGCCGATAGAAAGACGTTGGCCTTTAACAAGCCCGGAAGTTTTAGTAGTTCTTAAGTAGGTGCGCCAATGAAGAAACAAGTAAACACGGTGGCAATCAGGAAATTTGCCGTCGCTAACATGCTAGGGATTGGCGCGATATTGTTCTCCCAAGCAACCTTTGGAATAACCTTTGTGTTACCGCATAATGGTAACGTGGTGGGTCATGTCCAATATACCAATGCACAATATGGTGACACGCTCTCAACCATTGGGCGTGCTTATGATATTGGTGGCTATGAAATGGTGGAAGCCAATCCAGGCGTGGATTATAAAAATCCACGACGTGGATCAACGATCGTTATCCCGTCCAAATTTGTTCTCCCCGAGGGTCCACGTAAAGGCGTTGTGATTAACATCGCTGAAATGAGACTGTATGTCTATCACACTGATGGCGTACATGTGTCGACTTTCCCGATCGGTATTGGTCAAGAAGGATGGAATACGCCTATGGGAGCCACAACCATCACCAGAATGCGTGAACATCCCACCTGGGTCGTTCCTGATTCGATTATGGAAAATGAACGCAATCATGGTGTTGATATTCCCAAAGTGATGCCGCCTGGGCCAAAAAATCCTTTGGGGGATTATGCAATGAGTTTGGGTTTTAAAAGCATTGTGATCCATGGCAGCCCCTATCCCAAAGGTGTGGGTGTACGTAGCAGTCATGGCTGTATCAGAATGTTAAATGAAGATGTGTCGCAGTTGTTCAAACTCGTTCGCGTGGGAACACCTGTAACCATCCTTCATCAATCCACCAAAATAGGTCGCATGGATAATAATTTGTATTTAGAAGCCCATGTCCCGGTATCTCACGGCGCGCAAGCTGAAGGTTACCAAAGTGTTGGCTCGCTATTACAAAAAGTTGCCGGCGATGGCAAAAAATACAATGTGGAATGGCATACCATTGAGCGCTTGCAAAACAAAGCCAATGGGATCCCTTCTCCGATAGGAAATATGCTCTAATTGTGCAGCGGTTCTGATTATAAAATAGTCAGAACCGCTCGTCTTTTCTGGTTTTTTACTTTACAATTCCGCTCATGTTTAACATTATTTTATTTGAACCAGAAATTCCGCCTAATACCGGCAACATCATTCGTTTGTGTGCTAATACTGGCGCGCATTTACATTTGATTGAGCCATTAGGGTTTGATTTGTCGGATAAACAATTACAACGCGCTGGCTTAGATTATCACGATCTGACGCAGATCACGCAACATCAAAATTTGAGCGCTTGCTTACAAACATTTAATTCCGCGCGCATCTTTGCACTCAGCGCTAAAGCACAAACGTGTTATAGCACGCCGCATTTTCAAGCTGGCGATGCGTTTTTATTTGGACCGGAAACACGTGGATTAGCCCCTGAGATTTTACAAACTTTTGCTCCAACACAACGTTTGTTGATCCCACAACATACCAGTAAACGCAGTTTAAATTTATCGAATGCAGTCGCTATTATGATTTATGAAGCCTGGCGGCAGGTGGGTTTTGGAAAATAAAATAGATCTTATTCCGTTTTCGGCGCACGCGTCAACAATTGTTGCACAGCTTGTTGTGGCGTCACGCCTTGATAAAGCACCGCTAGCACTTGCTGACAGATCGGCATCTCGACGTGCATTTTTTGCGCTAAGGCAATCACTTGTTTGACGTTATCTTTACCTTCGACCACTTGGCCGATTTCTGTTTGTGCCTGTTGTGCCGATTTGCCTTGCCCTAATGCCAAACCAAAGCGACGATTACGCGATTGATTATCGGTGCAAGTTAATACCACATCACCGACGCCCGACAATCCCATCATGGTGGGTAATTTTGCGCCTAATTTTTCGCCCAAGCGACATAATTCTGCCAACCCGCGAGTAATTAACGCACTGCGCGCATTGGCGCCAAAGCCTAATCCATCGGACATGCCAACCGCGATGGCCAACACATTTTTAATCGCGCCGCCTAATTGCACGCCGATAATATCTTGCGATAAATAAATGCGAAAGGTTTCACTATGAAAGGCTTGTACTAAAGTATCACCGAAGGTTGGATCGGTACTGGCAATGGTAACTGCGGTCGGTAAACCTTTGATCACTTCTGCCGCGAAACTCGGGCCCGATAATACCGCTAACGGATGATGGGGATAAATGCGTTGACACAACTGATGTAACAAGTCCCCTTGCGGGGATAATCCTTTGGTTCCCCACATAATAGGCATTGTGGGTGACAGGTAGGGCTGCAAATTCACTAACACTTCTTCAAACGCATGTGAGGGAATAACCATCAACACAATGGGATCCTTTCCTGCCCATTGAAAGGCTTGCGCTAAATCGGAAGTAATTTGTATTTGCTCAGGAAGCATTGCTTGCAAATAATGCGGGTTGGTTCGGCTTTGTGCTAATTGCGCCATTTCATTCGCATCGTGCCCCCACAGCACCACCGCATGATCGCGTGTGGCTAAATAAAGGGCCAATGCGCTGCCCCAAGAACCCGCCCCGAGAATTAAAAATCTCATTGCCGCGTAGCCGCTTCCTCATCGGATTTCTTTTGCTGTTCTAAATGTTGCAAGTACAGCACATCAAAATTCACGGGCGCTAATAATAATTGTGGGAAACCACCGCGAGTCACTAAATCTGAAATCGCTTCACGCGCATAAGGATATAAAATACTTGGGCACATACTGCCGAGCGCATGGGATAATTGATCTTGCGGAAAACCTTTCATGGTAAAAATACCGGCTTGATGAACTTCGACCAGAAAAGCCACTTTATCTGCCATTTTCACGGTCACAGTCAAATGCAATACCACCTCAAAAATCACATCTTCTAAGCGATTGGTTTTGGTTTGCAAATCAACGTTGACCTCTGGCTTCCACTCTTCTCTAAAAATTTCGGGAGCATGCGGAATTTCAAACGAAGAATCTTTGATATAAATACGTTGAATAGTAAAAACAGGACCTTCTTGCTGAGGCTGTTGTGGATTGGTATCTGCCATGATTGCTTCCTTATGTCACGTCGTCAAAAAAATTTATTTTTTCGTGGTGGGCATATTTTCGGATACCCATTTACCCATGCCCCCCGCTAAATAAAACAGCTGGGTAAAGCCTTTTGCCTTCAACTGTATCCCCACTTTAGGCGCATCAGTGCCTTGCGCACAAATTAAAATGATGGGTTTGGATTTATATTTATTTAACAAATTGAGTCGTGTGCCCATGTCTGCTTGCGGGATGTTCATGGCGCTGATAATGTGCCCGGCTTCGAAACGTACGCTATCGCGCAGATCGACCACCACGCCCCCAGCATGATTGAGTAGATTCACTAACTGTACTGGATCGATCGCCGTTAACCCAGCACTGCGAAAGCGCCATTGGTAACGCCATTCATTGACTAAAAACAGCAGCAATATCACGATAAACGCGCAGCTTAATAACCAATGTTCAACCAAAAAAGCGATATAGGGTTTCATCTGCCCAAAAACCTTTGTCTACCATCCAGAGGCAGCCATTATACACATAGTCAAGTCGCCTAGCGACTTGACAGTCATTGGTGAAGTCCGGAGCATGGAAGGTTGGAATACCATTATTAAAGAAACCGATTTCATGGCTCGACCTAAACCAGTTGCACTACTTATTTTGGATGGCTGGGGATATTCTCCCGACAATACTTCCAATGCTATCGCCAAAGCCCACACCCCCACTTGGGATCATTTGCTGGCACATTATCCGCATACGTTAATCTCCGGCTCGGGCGAAGATGTCGGTTTACCCGAAGGCCAAATGGGAAATTCCGAGGTGGGACATTTAACCTTAGGTGCCGGACGCGTTATTTATCAAGATCTGTCGCGGATCACTAATGCCATTGAACAGGGCGATTTTTTTCAAAATCCTGTCCTGATAAATGCCTTTAACCAAGCAAAACGCAATCAAAAAAGTGTGCACATTTTAGGCTTGCTTTCACCCGGCGGCGTGCACAGTCACGAAGATCATATCTTTGCTGCATTAACGATGGCAGCACAACAGCAAGTGTCATCAGTTTATGTGCATGCCTTTTTAGATGGGCGCGATACTCCTCCACAAAGTGCGCGCACTTCCATCGAAAAATTAGAACAAGTTGCTGCAAAAACCGGGGCACACATCGCGACGATCTGTGGCCGCTACTATGCGATGGACAGAGATAAGCGTTGGGAGCGCGTGCAATTAGCGTTTAATGCCCTCGTGTATGGACAAGCGCCTTTTCATGCCAAAACAGCGCTGGATGCACTCGATTTAGCTTATGCGCGCAAAGAAACCGATGAATTTGTCAAACCGACAATTATTGTTCGTGACAATGAACCACCCGTTATCATTCACCCCGGCGATGTGGTGATTTATATGAATTTTCGATCCGATCGCGCGCGCGCGCTCACCTATGCGTTTACCGATCCTTTATTTGAAGGATTTGAGCGCGGCAATTATCCCCACTTGAGCGAATTTGTTTGCTTAACCGAATATGCCGAAAATATTAATGCCCAAGTCGTGTTTAAACCCCAAGTCCACCGTAATGTGCTCGGGGAATATTTACAAAATCTGCACTTAAAACAATTGCATGTTGCCGAAACAGAAAAATATGCACACGTTACTTTTTTCTTTAATGGTGGTATCGAAACCCCGTTTCAGGGGGAAGAGAGGATCCTCATTCCTTCCCCGAAAGTGGCGACCTATGATTTAGTGCCAGAAATGAGTGCGATCGAAGTCACCCAAACCGTTGTGAATAACATTTTGCATGGGCAATTTGATTTTATTGTTTGTAATTATGCCAATGCTGATATGTTAGGTCATACCGGCAATTTTTCCGCCACCGTTAAAGCCATTGAAACGCTCGACAGTTGTTTACATAAAATTTTTGATGCGTTAGAGAAAGTTGACGGTGAAGCGCTGATTACTTCCGATCATGGCAACGCAGAAATGATGTTTGATGAAATCAGTGGTCAAATGCACACAGCACATACGACCTCATTAGTGCCATTAATTTATTTTGGAAAACAGAAGTGTCATTTTAAAGAAGGGACGGGAAAATTATCGGATGTGGCACCGACGTTGTTATATTTGCTGCAGTTATCCCAACCTGAAGAAATGACTGGTACATCATTATTACAACCGGGAAATGTTTAATGAGAATATTTATTATCAGTTTAAGTTTTGTGCTGTTTGTCACTCACGCAATGGCCAACGCGGCAACCGGTGAGGAAGATGAAAATTCCATTCAAGTTAAAAAATCGTTATTGGCAGTACAGCAGCAAATTAAAAAATTAGAGAAAAAGGCGTATCAGCGCCACGGTCAAGAAAAAACCTTAGCCCAACAATTATCCGCGATTGAAAAAGATATGGGGGAGCGTTCCGATCGCTTACGTGAGCTGCAAGAAAAAATGCGGCAACAAACCGAGTTACTGCAAACTTTGCAACAAGAATCGGCGCAAATTAAACAAGCTACCTCACTGCAACAATATTCTTTAACACAACTTATCCAAGCGACCTATGAACATTACCAAAAAGAAAAATTGCGTTTATTGTTTGAACAAACCGATTGGTCCGCTTCTTCACGCTTAAATCAATATTATCAATATTTTTATGCGGCGCGCGCCGATCAATTAGAACAGTTAATGAATAATTTACAGAAAATTCAAACGCTACAACATCAAATTAATCATGAACAAGAACTGTTACAAGAACTGACGCATAAAGTTAAATCTGAACAATCTGAACTTGAAAAAATGAAACAAGATAGAACGATGATTTTGAAAAAATTAACCCAAGAAATCCACATGACCGAAGAAGAGTTATCACAACTACAAAAACAAGAACAACATTTAGAGCAATTATTTAAATCTTTGGAGAAAAAACTCTCTACCACCCCAACCTATATTGAGCCCGCGCAAGATTTTGTGCAGCTCAAAGGCAAGTTGAGTTTACCTGTGCAAGAAGCGGGCGCCAAACTCACCACACTGACCAATCAGAACAATGCGGGCAAAAAATCTTATATTCGCGCAAATGCGGGCACGCCGGTACTGGCGATTGCCCCTGGCAGAGTCGTTTTTGCCGAATGGCTGCGCGGTTTAGGGTTATTGGTGATTATTGATCACGGCCAAGGGTACATGAGTCTTTATGGGAATAATCAAAAGCTATATAAAGGTCTAGGAGATTGGGTAAATCAAGGAGAAATGATCTCTCGCGTCGGACAAAGCGGCGGACAGGCAGAACCCGGATTATACTTTGAAATAAGAAAAAACGGAGAAGCCATTGATTCCGCTCCCTGGATAAGCAAAGGATAGAGTTAGTCTCTTTGCCTACTTAATTTAAGGGGTGGATATAATTACATACAAAAGGATAATGTATGCGTCCACTAAACCGCCCCTATCGTAGGTCACTTGTTGTATTACTTAGCTTGCAATTGGGGTTGTTCGCAACCGCTGCCAATGCTGCTTCCAGCAAATCCCCGGAAGAAGGCTTACCGCTTGATGAATTACAACGCTTCACCGCAGTCGTGGAACAAATTCGTAAATATTATGTTAAACCTATCGACGATAAAGAATTATTTGAAAATGCCATTCGCGGCATGTTAACGGGTTTAGATCCGCATTCTTCTTATCTTGATCCTTCCGAATTTTCTGATCTCCGCGCCAATACCTCGGGTAAATTTGGGGGTCTTGGCATTGAAGTGACCATGGAAGAAGGTTTTGTCCGCGTTATCAGCCCAATTGATGATACCCCAGCGCAACGTGCTGGTTTAAAAGCAGGGGATTTGATCGTTAAACTCGACGATGCGCCAGTGAAAGGAATGACCTTGAAAAAAGCGGTCGAGATGATGCGTGGCGATCGCGGTACCAACATTTTACTCACCGTGATCCGCAAAGGCACGGGACAACCAATCAAAGTGAAAGTGACACGCGATGTTATTCATGTGAAAAGTGTGCGCTCTAAACTGTTAGACAAATCTTATGGTTATATTCGTATTTCGCAATTTCAAACCCACTCTCCCGAAGATTTGGTAGAGGCAGTTAATAAACTTAGAAAAGATTCGAATGATAATCTTAAAGGGATCATTTTAGATCTGAGAAATAATCCCGGAGGGATTTTAGAATCTTCGGTAAAAATTTCCGATGCATTCTTAGATAAACCCAAACTTAAATACGAGGGCCTGATTGTTTACACCGAAGGTCGTTTACCCGGCTCTGAGATTAAAGAATTTGCGCATGATGGAGATATTCTCAATGGCGCGCCCATTGTCACGCTTGTTAACGGTGGTTCTGCTTCCGCCTCTGAAATTGTTGCTGGCGCGTTGCAAGATCAAAAACGGGCATTGATTGTTGGCACCCAAACCTTTGGTAAAGGTTCGGTACAAACTGTGTTACCGCTCAAAGACAACTTTGGATTGAAGTTAACCACCGCGTTGTACTTCACACCTTCCGGACGCTCCATTCAAGCCAAAGGGATCACGCCTGACATCGAGATCCCAGATATTAAGATCCCAGAAGCTAAAACAGATGAAGATGAAAGCTGGGTTAATATTCGTGAAAGTGATTTAGATGGACATCTTGAAAAAGCGGCGACTAAGGGCACGGATACGAATAAAGCAGAAGAACCTTCTGCATCAGAACAAAGCACCTTAGCGCAAGAAAAGGCTTTGATCCAACAAGATTATCAGCTCAATGAAGCATTGAATTTGCTCAAAGGGTTAGCGTTAATCAGTCCAGATAAAGTCTTGAAAACGACAACGGCAAAGCAGGATAAAAAAGCCAAATTGATCATGCAGCCGGAAACAGAATAGAGTTTATTTGATAACTTTTAAATAAGTTAGAATGATTTTTTCTGTCTTTTTGGTATGATTGCCTATGTTTCATCTTAAAAGTCATTGATAGAAACGAGGTATGGTACTAAATCAGTTTGATCAGGATGATCATCAACACGTTACCCGTTTAGAAAAAAGCTTTCTCTTACGCGTGATTATTTGTGGTGTAGGAGTGTTATTTCTAACCTGGATGACTGTATTAATTCAAATTAATAAACCCGGCTTTTTTTCGCTAGAACTTTACTATTGGGCCGGATTAACCTTAACCACCCCCATTTTATATTTTACCTGCTTACCTTTTATCCGAACTTTACTCAATCTGAATAACTTTCGTTTAACGATTGATGTGCCGTTGATGATTGCTATTTTAGTTACTTATTTTTATTCACTCTATCAAACCTTATTTTTCGCCGACAACAACTATGCTTATTTCGATTCTATTCTCGCTATCTTGTTTATTATCTGTGCTAGCCGTTATGTTGAAATATTTTGTCGCAAGCGGATTGAGCGCTTGACGCTGAAATTAAATAAATTGCCTGCCGGCCAAGTCAAAATTTTAAAAGCCGACGATCAATTTCATAATTGTGATATTAAAGATATTGTTGTCGGCGATAAACTGCACATTGCCCCCGGAGAATACTTCCCTGTCGATGGCACGATTTTAGATTACAACACCAGTGTTGATGAATCGATGCTCACGGGCGAAGCGCATGCGATCTCTAAATTTCCAGACGATAGTGTCCGTGCTGGCACGTGTAATTTGGATAAAACCATCACCATTCAAGCCACGAGTGTGTTTACCAATTCTTATTTTGGCAAAATTTTGGCGTCGATGGAAAAAGCGCATTCGAAGAAAAGCCCGGACGTCGCACCCTGTGATCAATTAGCCCTGTGGCATTTGATGATAGCCTTAACCTTAATGGCAACTATTTATTGTTGGTGGCTACCTTCGGATACCAATAAAGCCCTGTTCTGTGCTATCAGCACGTTGCTCATTTCATGCCCAGTCGCGGTTTCTATTGCCATGCCTTTGGTCACGGCCTATTGTTTGGAAGTGTGTGCGCGCAAAGGCATTTTGATTAAAAACCCCTTTGCCTTTTTTAAACTGGCAGAAGTAGAACATATTTTATTCGATAAAACCGGTACCCTCACCGAAGGAAATTTAGAAGTTCACCATGTTGAATATTTTAATCAAGCCCAACCGGAGTATGTTTTACCTTTGATTGCCGCTATCGAAAAAAATACGCTTCACCCCATCGCGCATGCGATCGTACTGTATGCCAAACACCATTTTCCCAATGCGCCAGCCATTGAAATTAATCGCTTGCGCGTTTTTCCCGGCAGTGGTGTCCGTGGTTTAGTGGAAGGCAAATTTATTTTAATTGGCACGGCACGCTGGCTAAGAAAAAATGGGATCTTCGTGCCTGCCGATGCAACAGAAGCCGCGACAGATACGATGACTTCCGATCTGATTTCAGTCCATTGTGCGATTGGTGGCATAGAAGTAGCGCGGATCCAATTAAAAGATAAAGTACGCCAAAATGCCACGGATGTGATCCAGTTTTTGCAACGGCGCAATATTCATGCGCAAATTCTCAGTGGCGATAGGCCAGCTATCGTTAACTCCGTTGCTCAACAATTAGGCGCCTTTGTGGCGGCAACCTCGCAAGCTATGCCCAAGCAAAAAGAAACTCAAATTATGGTATTGCAAGATCAAGGCTATGTTACTGCCATGGTAGGAGACGGTTTAAACGATGCACCCGCGTTAAAACGGGCGGATATTGGGATCGCGATGAAAGGATCCAACCCGATCTCGATGCTGTGTGCCGATATTATTTTACAAACGCCGGGGCTTCATGCCATTCAAGAATGTTATTTATTAAGCGTTGCAGCAAGAAAAATTTTAAATCAAAACTATTGGTTGGGATTGTTGTTTATGGTTGCGACGTTACCAATTGCGGCCTTAGGCTATTTTACGACGTGTACCATGTTGATCAGTTTAACGCTGAGCGCTGTGCTGGTATTGGTGAATACCGCACGCTTGAAATTCATGAGTTCTCATAATTAAGCATTCTCTTGGGAAGTGAGTAAATGACGAATTTTTTTGAAAGCGGCGTTTTCCAATTGGCGCACACGTTCAATCGAAATGTCATATTTATCGGCAAGCGCTTTAAACGGCACCTTTTGTTCCTTCAACCAACGTTGCGACACAATATCCAAACTGCGTTCATCTAACGTCGCTAACGCGGCTTGTAATTCTTCTTGCGTATCGGCTTCAGCAGTATCGCGATGGATAACATAGGCCGGTTCGCTTTCCGCGCTGGCAGTTAAATAATGTTGAGGCGCATGATAGCTAATCGCATTATCGTCTTCTGGGAAAGGATGAAAAGAATCGTCGCGCGCATTTAAGCGTGTTTCCATTTCCATGACATCCGCTGGTGTCACCCCTAAATCTTTTGCTACTGCTTCTACTTCCTCTTGTGAGAACCATCCCAAACGTTGTTTGGATTGGCGCAAATTAAAAAATAATTTGCGTTGCGCTTTGGTGGTAGCGACTTTCACAATCCGCCAGTTACGAATAATAAATTCGTGCATTTCCGATTTGATCCAATGCACAGCAAAAGAAACCAGCCGCACACCTTTGTTGGGATCAAAACGTTTAACGGCTTTCATCAATCCGATCGTGCCTTCTTGGATCAGATCGGCCAAAGGCAGGCCATAACCGTTGAACATTCTGGCAATACGCGCCACATAGCGTAAATGGGCCAAAATCAATTGTTGGGCGGCCATTAAGTCGCCTTCTTGTTGATATTGGGTGGCCAAACGATACTCTTCCTCGGCGGTTAACAAAGGAATGGTGTTCACCCGCTGTAGATAAGCTTCCAGGCTTCCTACGGGAATGGGCAAGGTATTTGGCATTAATTGCAGTGCTTTACTCATAATTTATGGTTTCTCATCAAATTGTAGCTAGTTTAGCACTCTCTATTAAAGAGTGCTAGGCACCCCTGACTGACTAAAATAATCAACATTTTCAATAACTTAAAAACACTAGCGCCAGGTTAAAATCGCTGATCTACACCCCTAATATGGGGATCTGGGGTTTATTTTTAAAGACCAGGCCGACTTCAATATTCTTGCAAACCTGCCGAACAATTAATTAAGCAACCTTTCTTTTAATGCATATACTCAACTTAATACCTCAACCACCAAGGAGGGGGACTATGACCTACTTTATCGTTGAAGCACCTTATGAAAAATGTTTCGATTTGTTCTTCCAAGACGAGCTCGGTTATCCCAATTTTTATCGTATGTCTGAATTGGTTCCGCATCAGGAGCAATATACCCATCTTACCTTGGTGGCGCCTTATCAAACCAAAGAACCGCCCGTATTAGAAAAAATCACCGCCAAAGTAAATACCCTGGGCATGAAATGTCTGCAATTTGGTGACGGTGTCGAAACCGCTTTTGCCTTTGATAGCGAAGGAAAATTGAATATACACCCGCAATTTAAACAAGCATTACATCTGGCATTAACAGAATTTCAGCATTTAAAATCCGCATAATACTTTGATTGTCTGATAAATACAGCCTTTTATCGCAAAGCACGGCAGTTAGCATTGCCGTGCTCACGTTGACCCGTTAGTCTGCGGTTTAAATCACTATTTATACGAAAGGTATATGTTATGCCGCAAACAGCACTACAACAAATGTCCGAAAAAATGGCCGCCAAAGTTGCTCATCATATTTGGGAAGGCTTAGGCAAACTCTTAGGTCATGCCACTTTAGCCACTGGCGCTTATGCGCTGCATGCAACCGCATCAGCCGCACCCCAAACACGTTTGCAAAAAATACGTTCTTGGTTAAATCCTTTACCTAAATTAAAAGGATTAGCTACCTGGGGAACCTTAGAAGCCGTATCGATGATAGATGAAGTTCGCAAGCCCTTCGCGTATGCTTGGGAAAAATTAGCACCCATAGCTGAAAAGGCGATGATCCCCACACTCACTTTAGGTACCCGATGGTTAGTAAAAGGGTTGATGGCGCTCGGCATGAGTTTGCCTACGACAAGTGAGCCGCCCGTATCACCAAAATCGCCCAGTTGGTTTGATTATGAATCGATCCGTTCTAATTGGCGCCCCAATTTTTTTTCAACAACGAGCAGCGCAAGCACCAGCGCAGCAAGCGCGAGCACCAGCGCAGCACCTATGCCAAGTGTTGAAGAAGGCTATCACAATGTGACGCAATTAATCCGTGAACTCTACGCCACTGCCAATGCGCATGCGCCGGATGTCGGTCAAGCCGTTGCAGAAACAGTGAAAGCGGTTGCTAAACATGGCACTGAGATCGCGAATTATCCTGCGAATACGCTCAAACAGATCGCTGAAAAATTCAATATTCCTTATCCTTATGTGGTGGCTGGCGCTGTTGGCGTTGGGATCTTAAGTTATGCACTGTTAAGATACGGTTTCGGTCGTATGACACAAAAGCAGAAAGTTAAGGTGGATGTAAAAAATGACGCAAAAAGTAGAGCAGAAGGGGGTCATGCGCGCGCAGAGCAGAGGATCCAGATTGTCAATGTATTGCCCAATGGACAACCCCATGCCCCGGCAAGACAAGCTTCCCAAGTGCTTACACCTGAAATTTTGCAAGCATTGGCAGAAGTATTACAAAACCCGCAGGCATTTCGCAGATCAGAGGCTGGAGCACCTTTGTTGTTACAAGCTCCTCAGAACCCTGTTGCCGAAGAAGTTGAAAATGATGATGATGAGATTGTGGAAATGGATGCACTCCCTCTCACAAAGAAAACTAAAGGATGTACTATTTGCTAATCCTGCGTGGCGAAGTCACTCCGACTTCGCCTCTATTTTTTGGATTGGTAAGTTATCAGTATCTTTCAATTTTGTCCGCAATGGCCGTCTCGGCCACACTTTTAAATGTTTAACATTAAAAGGGACCAGTAACATATTTTCCAGTGTCTGAAATTTGGGATCGCGATATTCAGACAAGCCAAACAACATTCTGCGCTCGCCTGTATATGGGTAGGGTACATAGGTACTAAAGAACTTATCCCAGATACTCAAACAAAAACCGTAATTGCTATTGGTATTATATGAAAAATCACTATGATGGATCCGGTGCATCCCCGGCGTCACGATTACTTTCCGTAATCTTTGTTCCCATCGCTTGGGTAACACAATATTCACATGGGTAAACAGCGTGGCAAAATTTAATAACAATTCATAGACAAACACAGCCAAGGGTGGCACACCAAAAAACCCTACGCCAACAATTTTTGCACCGGTGGTGAACAAGGCCTCGATCGGATGAAATCTTAGCCCTGTGCTCACATCCACTTGCTTATCCATATGATGCACACGATGTAAGCGCCACAAAAAACCATAGCGATGTAATAATCGATGTTGCAAATAAATGACAAAATCTAATGCAATCATGCCAACGATAAATGCGATAATATACGGAACATGGTATTGATTAAAAATACCAATGTTATTTTGTTTCACGGTAATGGCTGCACCCACCGCAAGCATCGGAAAAACTATCCGAACACAGAGCTGAGAAATCACCGCTAAACCAAAATGCCGGCGCCAGCGGAGTAGTCGATAAGTAAGCCAGGGCCGCCATGCTGCGCGCGTTTCCCACCAAGCCAATGCCATAAAGGTGAGGGCAAAAAACACGAGCCGACTTGCTTGGTATTCAATAAACCATTGTTTCATATAACTAAATTCTCAGCAGAGGGTAACGTTATCCATGTCATCCTATTCATTGTAATCGATTTATGCGCCTGTGAAAAACATTCTCGCAGTTACACCCAAAACGCACTGGTTTGCGTTACGAAGCATTGGTATAATCGTGCCTTTTTCGGAAGGGTGATGAGATCATGATTGCACGTGCATTAACGAGAATAGCCAGGGTTTTTATCCGTCTTATTAATTTTGTTTTTGGCTATACCGAACAGCTGTTTTCTCCCAATTTAACCCCAGAACAGCTGGATTATCTGCATACCGTACGTAAGGTGGATCTTCATACCCGCCGCAATGGATTTAATGCGCTACATCGCGTTGCCTTATCCCCATTAATCGTTGGCAAGCATAATTTTCAGCGCGAAAAATTAACTTATTTATTAGAACAAGGCGTTGATCCCAATGCACAAACAGCCGCGGATATTTATTGCAATACCCCATTGCATTTAATGATCGCCAATGAAAATACGGGAGCGGCGTTATTTTTTATTCAGGAGTGTGAAAGATTACGCATTCCTTTAGATTTCATGCGGCGCGATACTTTTGGGTGTACACCCTTATTACTGGCAAGCAAATTAAGACAAAGCGAAGTCGCGCTGGCTATTCTGGGAAAAATTTCTTTTCTCGCAGGCTGGAATGCTCAAGATAATACCGGCATGACTGCCTTACATTACGCTGCCGTTTTGGGGCAACGAAAACTGTATCTCGCTCTGCTTGAAGCTGGCGCCGATCCTAGCATTACCAATAATCATGGAGAAACGGCAAGCCATGTCTTAGAATATTCTGAAGCGCAAATCAGCGAGTTATTGAACCGAGTAGAAATCCATCCCGATCGCGATGAAAAAGCATTGCGCAATAATGTGCTAGATCAAAATCTGCAAACCCTACTGATGGTTCAGTCTATAGAAGGTAAAATACTTTGCTTACCCCTTCGTATACCCTCACAAAAAACTAACATAGCCGCGGTGAAGCAAATGTTAGCCCAGGGTTGTATCATAGATACTTCTACATTAGGGTTAGAGAAAAAATTGCGAGCGGTATCCGAAGCCGGAAAACAGTTTATTCTGGATCAATGCGCTGCGTTCACAGGAACGTCGATTCTTCAAGCCTGTTTTAGAGAAAAAAAATCACTGAAAAAAGATCTGTTAAATAAACCGCAGCATCGAGCTGTTGCTGCCTTACGTGGAGATCAGATCGCCCCAAAGACAGCACCGGTGTTGCGGTTCACCCCACGAGTTCCTCAACGACCAACTGTGGGCACAGTTTTAACGCCTGTGGCACCTATCCCTAAGCTACTCTAAAAGCTTTGCTCAAATACCGATGAGCAAAATAATCCTTCGCTCATCGGCACTGATAATCAGTCTATGCTATACAAGTCGCATCATACAATTGAAACATTAAATTGGATGCGCCTTTTATGAGATAAGAAGCTGCAATCGGGGTAACAACGGCAGCAACAACGGCCCCTCCCAATCCACCAACGAACATATTTAATCCATATTTTTCTTCGAAATAAATGGCACTCAGCAAACCACCAAAAAAAGCACCCATGAGGGTCCCGCCAGGAATACTGTAAGCCATCGCTGTATTTGCGATCTCTTCGCGGGTATAGGGTAATTTAACCACATTACAGATGTTTCCACCTGCCACCTGGTTTATTTCAATACAAGATAATTTACGCATACAAACCTCTCTTTTTTAACAACGCCGCTTATACTTGCTGCCGTATACTCTGGGCAGCAACATTTTCTTCAAATGTCTCATCTTGTGGGTTTAAATCATACCATCTTGAACCGGCATAATATGCCGAAGAATAGTTTCTTAAATAAAAGAAACTCTTTACATTTTGAAAAACGCTAAACGATCGATTATTTTTATAACCTTCCGTGAACGCCAAAAATTGTTTTTGATTACTTTTGAGACGATCAAACAAGTCCGGATCTAATTCGTAAGGATCGTTAACTTTAGCCACAGTGGTTTTAAAGGCTCTCATCTTAAACCCGTGTCTTGCTTCTTTGAGCATAATAGATATCAAAGATGCCAGGCCAATCAGAATCATACGAAAATTCGGTACAAAATTTTTGGCTAAGTGAGCAAGGGCGCCTGGTCCTGCTAAATTCATGGCAAATGGCAGCACAATTGCTAATAAGCTCATATATATAGTATGTTCTCGTTTTAATTCATCTTGTTTCTTTTGTATGTAACGTATCACTTGGCCAATCGTGGGGCGTTGATCCGCTTGTTTCTTTTTCATCTTAGCGATAAGTTGCGCTAAATGATTAGAAAGAATTTTATAATCATTAAAGAAATAACCCAATGAGTAGATATCAGATTTTATATAATATTTTCCCTCCTTTGCTTCAGGCGCTGTATTTGCATTGCTAATAATAGTAATTTTTTGGCTTTCCGATATCGGAGGAATATTTTCAATATCCCACGCCCCATCAAAATCAATGAGCGTAATTTTTTCATATTCATCTGGCCCGGAAATCATGAAATTATTATCTTTAACATCCCCATGAATGATTTTACGCTTATGTAAATGTTGAAGCGCCCAAGATATTTTGAGCGCGATAGATAATCCTTGGTAAGCGGATAAAAAGAAATTATTATTTAAATAAGCATGTAAATTGATTCCACGAAAATATTTCATAATGATATATATTTTCGTCGGGGTTGCGACATGTGCAACATAGTAGCCTAATTTTTTTAAAACACCAATCGCGCGCATTATATGATAGTGAGATTCTGGCTTGTTAGCTTGAATTTTAACAGCATGGATTATTCTGTGGTTGTCTTGACACTGTTTTATTTTGCCTAACCCCCCTTTGCCTAACAATCCATCTGCACGTGGGTTTATCACTTTATGTCTTTTCTTATTATCTAAAGCAAAAAGCCTCCCGCAGATTAGCAAAAACGAATGCATGAATCCTTTCTCGAGATTTTTCTTTATTTTAGCGAAATACGTAATTTCATTAGCAACAAGATACTGAAAAACATTCCAATCGATCGGGGCTTTTGGAAAATCATTTGGATTATCTGGCAATTTTTTTTGAGTTTTTATAAATTCCAGCACCGTGTGTGCTTTTCTTAATTCATTTATGTTAACCGCATTGACACCAAAATTTTCTGCAATGGAAAAATCTGATTTGGGAACGACAAACGGGGGGATTTTCTTTTTAAAGCTAAACCAAGGCACTACACCGTATCCTCTTACCTATGATAGGGTTGGCTATTTTATAAGAATATCGGGTTTATGTATATGTTTTTCTATGCTTGCGTAAATTGTACATGCATTTCATTGGGCACCGAATTTTAATAAAACAGAGCTATCTTGGTATTGCTATTGCCATTCAGAGATCTTGAATAGCGATGAACGGACTCAAGTATACTGATGGCCGAGATTTTTGTATAATATAGTTCGGTCATCGGTATTCCTCACCTTGGTATAAAAAGATGAAAAATTATATGTCATTCCTGTTTAAATATAAGTGTTATATTTTTGCATTGCTGGTGTGTCCGGGCTTTGCCTTCGCGATGCCTAGTGAACAATGTAAATTTCATCCCTTTATAAAAAATGGATTCAACATTCAGGATTATAAACGTTGTGCTACACGCATCCATCAATGCCCTGTAAAGGGTATATTGCCTGATAATGCGTGTGTCCAGAAAGTCATTGCAGAACATCCGTACTGCGCTCAGCTAGCAAAAATATCCCATGTTATAGGTTCTGACCCGAGTGTTGTATCGGCAAAAGAAGTGGGATCTGGATTTGTTATCATTGACCAGGCGTTTCTTGCCGATGGTCAAAATACATATTACTTGATTTCTCCAAAAGGTTGTCTGATTAAAACTAACCGAGATCCTCGCGATTTTAGTACAGCTCTTAAAAAACAATATCCTGATACGGATTTTATCATCGTGAATTGGGGGGAACCGAAACTGCTACACCAGGCAGATGGGGACAAGCAAAGTTTTATGACTGTTTTAAAGATAACTAAGGGTTGTTTGGCTTGTGAACTGATTGGCTATGCAAAAATTCATTTTGATTTTACAACGCAAGGAGATTTAATAAAAATTAGCGTACAAAAAATCGAAGACGAATGAGTTCTCGCATAGGATTTATTTAGGTTTGATTGGGCTTTTTTCTCTTTTATCTTCTTTTTGTACATCTGGTGCTACTTGTCCAACTGGATTTTGTGCTGAACTTGCTCGATTACGTTCAATTTCTTGACATGAAGATAAAAATGCGAGTATTTGTCTTCTCGTATTATCATTAACACGCGGGTTAGCTAAAATTTCTGCAAAATCTATACCTTGAATCATTGCGCTTGGATCCCTAAAAGTTAAAAGAGGAATTCTACCACTTTTACGTCAATAATTGAAGAGATTTGGCTATATTAATCTATTATCTCTCAATTAATGTTGCGATTTTGATCCCAAATAATACCAATATACCACCAAAAGCTTTCGTCATATAATATTGGAATTGCCCTAAAAATAATTTTACTTTTTGATGCGCGAAAAGTACGGCTACTAATGAAAACCAAAGCAAATGCATTACAGCAATTTCGATAGCATACCCTGCTTGAGTCAGCAAGGTAGTCGAAGGTTTAATCATTACGGTAAATAAGGCGAGGAAAAAACAAACCGTTTTAGGATTAAATAGATTACAAATCAAGCCATGTAAAAATGCTTTCCCTAAAGAAAGCACTTGCTTTTCATTTTCTTGGTTCTGTATTGGTAATGCTGTCGATTTATTACGCAGGCCTTTAATACCAAGATATATTAAATAGGCAGCACCAATTCCTTTGATAACATTAAATAAAAGGATAGATTGGGAAATAATCAGCGCAAACCCTAAAATGCAATAGGTTGAATGAAATAAGGTTCCTATCGCAATACCAAAGGCAGTCATAATACCAATATTTTGAGAATAACTCAGTGCATTACGGGAAACAATCACAAAATCTGGGCCTGGTGATATCACCGCCAGCAAGATCACAAGTGAAATAGATAAAAATTCAAACATAAAGTTCTCCAATACCTTTATCTCATGGTATAGTAAATTTTAAAGGCTTTATCTTTCATTTTAAATTTTGTTATTTCTAATTTCTTTAATTCTGAAGTCGTATTAACGTGTGTGCCACCACATGGTTGATACTGAAAGTTACCGATACTGACAATTCTCACGGATTGGTTTGTGGGTATTTTGTAACTAATGTCAGGGCAAATCTCACTAAGTTTATCACTTCCAATAAACATTGCTTTAATTGTCTGATTTTCAGCAACCAATAAGGCAATTTTTTGATTCAACTGATCTAAATTCAAATTTTCAATATCCCCTTTTGTGACTAAAAACTCGACATAACATTCACCTGGAAAATGATGCCCTTTTACGGCTTTATAGGCAGGATATAGTTCTTCTATTATATTGCTAATCAAATGCCCAGAGGTATGAAGTTTTGCGTGTAGCAATCTCTTTGTTGGATTAATGTGACAATGTACTTTTTGCCCTATCACATCATGATATGCTTGGTTCGTATAATGGCGTATTTCATTATCTATCATTCTTACTGAATGTATCGGGATTTCGATGTGATCACTTTTTAATAGCCCATCGTCAGAAGGTTGTCCTCCACCTTGCGGGTAAAAGATGGTGTGATCTAACGTAAGAAAATGCCCTTTTTCATCCCTTTGCATGGATTCAATCGTAGCGGGATCCGTAAATTTATAAGTATTTTCAAAATACGACAACCTATTATTCATAGCCGAGCCTTTCGTTCATTTTAAAGGCTTATCTTAAACTAATTACTTGCATTTTGCAACTATATTTATTAAAATACTTTCATATGGAGGCAAATAGTATGAAAGAAGACCAAATTGAAGTATTAAGACAGATGTCCCGGAAACTGATACGGGAATTAGGGATGCTACAACTCAATAAATCTAATTCTCAAGAAACACCCGTGCATTGGCACGCTTTGATTGAGATTTCCAAAAATCCGGGTATCACCATTTCACAATTAGGGCATTTATTGCTGATCTCCAATTCGACCATATCTCGTCTCATAAAAACTTTAACGAAAGAAGACATCGTCGATCTTCAGGTAGGGCAAGATAAACGCGAAAAATACCTTTATCTAACCGATAAAGGATTGGAGCAAATCAAAAAAATAGATGCATTTTCTGAAGAAAAGATTGTTGGGGCATTTGAATATTTAACACAAAAAGAAATTACTCAAATCATTCAATCTATCACTCAATATTCTAATGCTTTAGAGAAAAGTAGAATACTTGGTGAACAAGTAAAAATAGCTACTCTTCCTACCTCTCGCGCCATAAGAAAACAGATCATGAATATGATTGCTGATATACAAAAAAATGAGTTTTCTGTCCCTATCACCGATGAAACCAATATGTGCGTATTAAAAGCCGAAGAAAGTTTTTATTATAGTAACTCCTATAATTTTTGGTATGCCACAGATAATAATGGCAAAATCCTTGGTAGCATTGGATTAAGTAAACTTGATGATAAGTATGGCGAAATTAAAAAATGCTTTGTGATAAAGGAATATAGAGGCAAAGGCGTAGCGCAGAAATTGATGAGTACCTTACTTAAAGCAGCATCAAAACATCAATTTGAATTTTTAGTTTTAGGATCAGTTGATAAATTGCACGGAGCCCACAAATTTTATCGTAAATATGGTTTTGTGTCTATCGACCCGCATGATCTTCCCGATAGGTTTCAAAAAAATCCCCTTGATACCGTATTTCTTCAAGGTCAAGTTAAAGCATTGTCGATACCATGATGAATGGGATCAAGTAGGTTTTTAATCAAGGTGACATCTTTCCTGATAGAGGGGGTTTAGGATTAGCTTGCTGCTCTGTTGCTGGTTTTTCAGCAATGAATTTTTTTACATTTGGATTTAGCACCTCTAACATATTTGCTTTTCCTGCAATACGAGAAGATCCTGGTCCAAATTGTTGATTTAACATATCATTAACGTGATTTCGTTCTTCCTCATTTTTAAATTCGATATATATTCCGCCAGGCCTGTTATCAAATCTCACAACTGTACCTTTGGAGATTAGGTTATTAAGAGATTGATTTTGATGGACCCGCATAGGTACAATCGGTTCTGGACGGTGAAAAGATCCCAAATCTTTGTTTAGCACAGTTTCTGCCATATTTTTAACTTGAGGGTGTTGGATCACGTCAGAATTTTTAATATTTCCTAAATATCGCATCAACTCTTGTAGCTTTTCATGATTTGGAAGAGCTGAGTCTCTGATACGTTTAATAGAATCTATAACAAGTTTAACTTCGCTTGCGCGTTGTTTAATATCACTCATACTTCCAGCACCAAAGCTTCTGTCATATTCATTAAATTTCTCAATCGCGATGCTGAAAGGGAGATCAACCTGTTTAGCTCGTTCAACTGGTTCCGGTGAACTTGCTTTAGGAGGCATATGAGGTACGGTGATAATTCCATTAGCCTTATATTTATCAATAAATGCTATTAGCTCATTTTTATCAAAGGCAATATGTTGAATGGTGTTATTTTTATCAACATAACTCATGGCGTATTGCCCTGCTTGGCTTGATATCCTAATGAGATAGGTACCTGCTGGTGCTTGTGGATTTGTTAACGCACTAATAGCTTGTTCTCTATTAATCGACTCTATCCGAGGTTCTGGTGCTTGCGGTGGAGGAGCGCTCATTATTTCTGCCGCATTCTTTTCTTCCTCTTTTTGCAGATCTAAAGTTTTTGGTGAAACAGTCCCTATTGTTTCGCGTTCAATATTTGCCTTTAGCTGGAGATTTTCCTTTCTACGTTGGAGATTTTCCCTTGTTAGCGGGAGATCTTCCCTTGCTTTAGCAAACAAAAATGTGGAAATGATATTACCATTTTGGGCTGCTTGTTCACCAGCTGAACTAGCATGTATTGCACTCCAATAAACTTCATTAAATAATTCCTGGTGCACTAAAAGATTTTTGTACAAGGCGGCACCTAGGGTATTTTGGTTAATTGCCTCATTGTTCATTTCATATTCTTTTAAAAATGTGGCTATGCTCTGTAGCATGAAAGAGAAGATTATTTGTTCTCTCTCAATAGTTTTGTAATCAATCGATGTTCCAGCTTCCTTTGCCTTATTATCAGCATCAACAAGTTTCTCATGAACGTGTTCAAGCAGATTTGCACACGTGGTTGGATTATTTTTTAAACTGGTGTCTACGGCACGAAACTGCATTGAATCTGGCTCATATTTACCTGTAATATAATTTAATACCCCTTGTAGTGCATTATCACTCATTTTTGGTCCGGGTATCATCATTTCCTCCATCGAGATTGAATTTTTCTCTAGTTTATAACTTACATAAGTGACCTACCAACAAGCTGATAGTTTATAACAATGGATATCCAAAGCGATAATTAATAACAGTGATTACTTGGTATAAAACCAGCGTTTTTACCCATTTTTATGACGAAAAAGCTAATCTTCAACTATTGAATTGGAGGTTTTTATGCCCAAGTACATCAAAAACGTTGAATTTCGTGATCCCGCATCTGCTGAACAAGCTTATATGAATGTGGGGAAAGCTATGCAGGCAATTTTCGAGTGCCAAGTTAATAATCTTGAACATATGAAATTGGAAGATTTTAATGATTCCATTGAAGATTTAGAAGCTGTGACAAGAAATCAAAGTTTTAATAGCAATTTTAATAAAGAAAATAATAAAGACAAGGCTAATTTTATTCGTTTCGCACCGGATTTAGTTAAAGCAATACAAGGTGTGAAAGGACTAAAAGTACAACTTGATACCCTTAGAACAGAAATTGATGCACAAGATGCAAAACTGAAAGCAGCTCAAGGGAAACCCGTGCAATTGAGTGGTGCACCCAATCCGAATGCTCCAAGTCAACCTACAGCAAAACCGGCACAAGCATCACATGAACCAACAAAACATGTGTTGGTATCACCCGCAGCAAAAAAGACGTTGCCATCACAAGCGCAAAGACAGGATCAATCATCACCTGTCGCTAAACATGAGCCAACACCATCAGCTGCAAAACCGGCACATCAAGCACATGCCCCAGCAAAGCCTGCTGCTGGAAAAGCTGGAAAAAGTTTGTTCGGTAAAGGGGCTCCCAAACCTAAAAGTTGATGATCATCGTCCTGACATGGAAGGGGTTTATGTTTGTATATGATCTTTAATTGCTCCCCCTTCTTTTACCGGAATATTTAATAATTTTTGGTAATAAGAATTGGAGAAAAATTGTTTGCCTTTTAAAAGATGTAGAACGTAATCTATCGAAGGAGGCAAATCGCTATTATTTGTTATATTAGCAACATAAGTGTACACAGATGTTCCATCATCTAGCTCTACCCTTCTCCTTTCATAGTCTGGATTGTTTGTATTCGCTCCTTCATCCAAATCTAGTTTTTCCAACTGATTTGTGGTTAGAGTATAAACTACACCTTCAACTATATCTGCATTATTTCCAGTCGGAACAATATTAACAACATTATGTTGTCTCTCGGTAGAATATTTGTTAAACACAAGTTTGTAACCTTTAATTTTCCCTGGTGCTGGCGCACCTTGAAAACCCGTTCTTTGTTGTATTTGTTCCCTATCCATATTGGAGCCATAGGCGAAATATTTCTCTCCAATCATGCATATTCTCCTATTTATAAAACAAATATCTATCCCTTTCCCTTTAGAATAGACTATACCTTAGGCGCTGAAGTGGCTTTTTTAGCACTATTTTTAATCTCTTCGATTTTAACCATATCTTTATCATTCCTAGCTTTAAAATGGGTTAAAAGATTATCATTTCCACATAAAGCTAAGCGTTCTAAAGCAAAATCAGGACAACTACAAACATTTGCAAGATATCTCTGATTTAACATTTCTAAAGTCATTTCAGGACGACATTTAATGAAATGATCGCAACATCTTTGATGCATTGTCCATTGCCAAGTGTAGCTAAATCGCAATATCGTTCTATTTCATTTTTAATTACTTCAGGTGAAAAACCCAAAATAATATCTCGCTTTTCAGCGGCGGTTAAATGTTGATTATATATGACTGTACACAGTGGACCATTTAACATGTGATTTACCTCTTAATATAAGTTACTTCAATTTTATTTCAGCGAAATTCGATCATCGGTATACTGAACCCCTTCAGTTACTGCTTGTTTCACATTTTTAGCGTTGAGCGGGCCTGAAATGAGAGCGATCTTAGCAGCGCAACCTTTTCTTTGTGCCTGGTTTAAAAATGCAGGGATAAGGGACGTTGCTGTATCAGTCAAAGTTGCCTGAATAATATTTACGACTTCTCTTTTGGTTTGTTGAACTGGCTGCTTAGTAGCACGTTGTGCTTCCCAATAAGCTCGCGCCATGCGAGTTCTTAGCACATCTTGAGAAGTGATAGGATTTTCTTGTGGGTGTTTTGCAAACCACATCGCAAAGGCTTTTTGCACAACAAAGCTGGGGAGCCCTTTAAGATGATCTTGCAATGACGATTGCATCGTCCAAAGATTGAGGATCTCTCTGACTTCTGCAGAAAAATAAGGCGCAGTCTTGTTTGTAAATGCTCGGATCTCTTCCAAAGCGCAGGTTAATAATTTTTCAATATTGTCCACATGGCCGCGCGCTTTTCTATTTAAAGTAGTTTTGTTTAGATTGACACCTGCTAACACCATTAAAGTAACTAGAGCTTCATGGCCTTCATCGATATATCTATTCACCAAGATTCTATTATTAATCACCGCGAGAAATAAATTTTCTGGCTGAGACAAGCAACCCAGCAAAAGTTGCGGATATTTAGGAAAAATGGGGATCAGCTTTTCACCATTTTCTGACAGGAAATCATCCAAATCGAGTTGATCTGGAAAATCAAACGCTTCCATTGCTTCTGGGGTGAGTTGTTCCAATAATTTTGCTAAAAAATTCGCTGCCCATTCGCTTCCTTTCTGACATAAAGCTAACAATACGTCAAAAGGGCGATCGCTATCGCTGTCTCCTAAGTTTGTAACAAACAGCGTACTGATACACTCAATGGGTTGATCATAATCCTTCAGTATTGCAATCAGCGTATTTTTTGCCCATGCTTGCTCATCAGCAATACTCACCAGCATACTCATGATGGATATTTTAGACTCATACCCAGGTCCATCCTGAACAAAGGCATTGATGTTAATTTTTTTCAGCACTTTCGCATTCTTGACAATGAGTTCGGGTAATTCACAAAGCAGCGGTGTTTGACTGCCATACTGACAAGCCGAGAGAATCAAGATCCACAAGATAGAGGCGGGTCTTGGCTCAAGGTTCATCACTTTATCGAAATCAAAATCGATGAGAGAAGGTTTTGATAACAGCTCGTGCAATTCTTTGGCAGTCGCATCCACATTATGTTTATTGTTTAAATTTTCTGTCAGGGATTCTAGGCGTTGCTGACGTTCTGCGATGATAGGGTCGAGGTTTTTTGGATTCGCTGAAATTAAAGTGGAGATGCCATTGGTTGCCATAAATTACCTCTAGAAAGAAATAGCCAGTGTAGTGAGTTGGAAAGTTGATAAATAGGGTAAAATTACCCTAAAATTTAAGATAATTGTACTTTTTCTTTGACGATACAAAGCGAGCTTAAAATAATAACTACTGCGCCTGAGTAACCATACAAAATAAAAATCGATTTGTGGTGATTTGCCAAAAGTGCAAATCTTGCGCTAAAATTTTCACAACAAAATCACTCATGTTACAAATACACAGAGACAAAACAAACCATAATATGGCAATGAATTTAGTCTTCACGGCTAATTTTGCTCTGAAGTTAACCATTCATTCACCTTGGCCATGAGCTCTGCTTTTGTTTTGACATTCATTTTAGCTTTGATATTTTCAATATAATGTTCCACGGTACGATGCGAAAGACATAGGATTTTTGCAATTTCCTTGGTTGATTTCCCCTGCATAGTATATTCAATGCATTGAGTTTCACGCGCTGTAAAATGTTGATCAAATGATGAATTCCCTATACGATTATTTTTTGGCTTGGATAATAAGCCCAATTGATATAATTGTGTTAAACTATCTGCAATTGCATGCTGCGGAAAAGAACAACCAAAAACGCCAATGATTTTGTTATCTTCGGAATACCAGGGATAAGAAATGCAAACATACGAATAGGATGCTTCATCGTGTCTCATCAAGGTATCCTGAATGATTTTTACTTTTTCAGTTTTCATCACTTCTACTTGATTACGGGCACCAATGATAGTAGTTTCATTAGTAAAAAAGTCAAGACCTGAATGTCCGATGATATCTTGAGCGGAATCACAACCACACGTTTTTACACTTAATTCGTTCATATTGACGGCAACATGATCATACCTATCAAAATAAACGTTGCAGGGTAATTTAAAGAGTTGATAGATCGAATGGGTAGTTTGCATTTTGGAGAGTGAGTCGGGCTTTTTTAGGATTACTCCTTCACGATGGCGCTGGAGGATCAATTCCAAGCTGGTATCTGGGAGTTTAGAGCGCATTGACTACCCTCTCCGGTTGAGGCTTTCGAAGTTAGTTAAAATTAAGAGCACTAGCTTAACTCG
>Ga0207089_1052_pt2 | contig 26497 bp, 24 predicted proteins | sample Alteio_BWMinHeat_49_FD_153571 | JGI IMG/M metagenome (GOLD analysis project Ga0207089, IMG submission 153571) | Enriched cells from forest soil in Barre Woods Harvard Forest LTER site, Petersham, Massachusetts, United States -... | ecosystem: Environmental > Terrestrial > Soil > Temperate forest >...
CTGACGCTACTTATTTATTTAACATGGAGGAGGTCGGCAAGCGTTGTCTGAAAAATCTCTGTTTATCCTATTTGATGACACTAGATGATAAACATATTCATGAAGAATTTGGCATGCGTCAATTTAAAAATGCATTGTCAAATAACATGACGGATACGATCGCTGCGTTGCGATGTTTATCTAATGTGGAAAATTCACAGCGTGAACAAGCGCTATCTGGATTTTACCATCACTGGAAACATGATGCGCTGGTAGTAGATAAATGGTTTGCTCTGCAGGCTTCGTCAAAACTTCCTGGTACGTTATCGCACGTAAAAAAATTAATGCACCATGAAGCATTCGATATTAAAAATCCAAATAAAGTGTATGCGTTAATCGGCGCATTTGGAAATAACCCTGTCCATTTTCATGCAAAAAGTGGCGAGGGTTATCAATTTTTGGCAGAAACTATCGTGCAGTTAAATGCGCTAAATCCGCAAATTGCTGCGCGCATGGTGACACCGCTCACCCAATGGAAGCGCTATGACAAAGATCGTCAAGTTTTAATGCGTAATCAATTGGAATCTCTTTTAGGGAATAAAAATCTTTCTAAGGATGTCTTTGAATTAGTCACAAAAAGTTTGTAGGAGAACAATAATGACCACCAAAAAAACCCGCACTGAATCCGATAGCATGGGATCAATTGAAGTTCCAGCTGATGTTTATTGGGGTGCGCAAACAGAGCGCTCGCTGCATCATTTTGCCATTGGCAATGATGTGATGCCAAAAGAAGTGATTCGGGCATTTGCGATTTTAAAAAAAGCGGCAGCAATGGCAAATAATGAATTAGGCTTGCTGACGGAAGATAAAATGAAATATATCGTCGCAGCGGCAGATGAAGTTATTGCAGGAAAATTGGCTGATCAATTTCCGCTACGAGTTTGGCAAACGGGAAGTGGCACGCAAACCAATATGAATGTGAATGAAGTTATTGCGAATCGTGTAATTGAAATGGCGGGTGGGACATTAGGCAGCAAAAATGTCGTGCATCCGAATGATGACGTTAATCGTTCGCAGTCGTCGAATGACACATTCCCAACTGCTATGCATATTGCAGCTACCGAAACATTGATCAGCCGACTGATTCCAGCAATTAAAGAATTACGCAATGCGTTAGCTGAAAAACAACGTAAGTTCGCAAAAATTATCAAAGTAGGTCGCACCCATTTGCAAGATGCTGTGCCATTAACGTTAGGCCAGGAATTTTCAGGTTATGTTGCACAACTCGATGCGGCGATTAAAAATATTGAAGCAACCTTGCCAGGATTATACGAATTGGCATTAGGTGGAACTGCAGTGGGTACTGGTATTAATTCACATCCTAAATTTGCCGTGCAAGCTGCTGAAAAAATCGCCCGCTTAACAGGATTGCCATTTGTTTCTGCACCAAATAAATTTGCCGCACTTGCTGCGCATGATGCGATTGTTTTCGCGAGTGGCGGATTGAAAACGTTAGCATGCGCATTAATGAAAATAGCGAATGATTTACGTTGGTTAGGTTCCGGTCCACGTTGCGGTTTGGGTGAATTAATTTTACCTGCAAATGAACCTGGGTCATCCATCATGCCAGGTAAAGTGAATCCAACGCAGTGTGAAGCCATGACGATGGTGTGTGTGCAAGTGATGGGTAACGATACGGCAATTGGAATTGCTGGTTCGCAAGGGAACTTTGAATTAAATGTATTTAAGCCGGTGATGATTCATAATTTTTTGAATTCCGCGAATTTGTTGACTGATGCGGCGCACATGTTTACAACATATTGTGTTAATGGATTAGAAGCGGATGAAAAGCGCATTCGTGATTTTGTGGATAATTCATTAATGTTGGTTACTTCGCTCGCGCCGAAGATTGGTTATGATAAATCTGCAGAGATTGCGCATAAAGCATGGCATGATGGAACAAGTTTATTGGCTGCCTGTTTAGCATTAGGTTATATGTCTGAAAGTGATTTCCGTGCGGCGGTGAAGCCGGAAACTATGGTTGGGGCAGGTTAAAAAACTATTGTCATCCCGCGCAGTTTTTAGCACGGGATGACAAGATAAGATAGATAAAGATAAAATTAACGTAACGCCGGTATCAACCCGATCAATCCATTAGCTAACATTCCCACCGCAATCGCCATAATAATCATCCCCATAATACGAGTGATGACTTTAATGACGGAAGCTCCAACAAACTTAGCGATTGGACCACCATAATAGAGAATTAATCCCATCATGATCGTTAAAAAGAAACAAATGACGGTAATGAATAGCCGATTTTCCATATCTGGGAAATCACTTACTGCGATAATTAATGTGCTAATAGATCCTGGTCCCACGATAACGGGTAGGGCGAGTGGAACTACCGCAATTGAATGGCGCTCTTTGGCTGCTTCATCATCTCCAGATGTGTGGCTCACAGGACTTTCGTATGATTTAAGCATCGATAATCCCATTAACAATAAGATAATCCCACCAGCAAATCGGAATGAAGGGATGGTTATCCCTAGCAACGATAAAAAGCTTTCGCCTAACCAAACAGAGATCAGCATAATGGCAATGATACCAATGCTGGTTTGCAGAGCGATTTTGCGCTGCTGAATGATGGTGGATTTATCGGTTAAATCTAAAAAAATAGATAGCGAACCCAATGGGTTCATCATGATTATCATGGCAGCGATTAATTTCATCGCATCAGTCATATTCATTTTTTATATTCTCCTCTCGTGTTGTTGTAATGATACCGAAAATTGGGCAAAATTGCTATTTTTGGCAGGAACGAACATGCTACGGGATGAAATAAGTCAATTTACTCAAGGAAATGGAAACAGAGGATTTAACATGCGTCAAGTATTCAATTTTAGTGCTGGCCCAGCCATGCTGCCAGAAGAAGTATTATTACAAGCACAGGCAGAAATATTAGATTGGCATGGTACCGGCATGTCAATTATGGAATTAGGACACCGCGGTGCAGAATTTAAAGAAGTTGCTGAGCAGTCAGAAGCGGATTTACGTGAGCTAATGGCAATCCCAGACAATTATCATGTGCTATTTCTGGCGGGTGGAGCGTCAGTTCAATTCGCTATGGTGCCGCTCAACTTATTTGGTGAAAAGAGACAAGCCGATTATCTTGATACCGGTATTTGGTCTAAAAAAGCAGTGGATGAAGCAAAACGTTATGGTCAAGTAAACGTTGCGACCACTTTGGAAGTGAAGAATGAATTAATGCAAATTCCTGCACAAGACAAATGGTCTCTCAATCCTGATGCATCTTATGTGCATTACACGCCTAATGAAACCATCGAGGGTGTTGAATTTCATTTTGTTCCGCAAACGGGAAAAGTGCCTTTAGTGGCTGACATGACATCATTGATTTTATCAAAACCGATTGATGTGAGTCAGTATGGTGTGATTTATGCGGGAGCCCAAAAAAATATTGGTCAAGCCGGAATTCATGTGGTCATTATCAGAGATGATTTGATTCGCGCTGCTTTACCGAACACGCCGACGCTTTATTCCTATAAAATACAGGCTGAAAACAAATCGTTTTATAATACTCCGCCGACTTACGCCTGGTATATTGCGAGCTTAGTGCTAGCTTGGATGAAGAAAAAAGGCGGTTTGAAAGTATTTGCTGAATTAAATCAACGTAAGGCTAATAAATTATATAGTTTCATTGATACGCACAAAGAATTTTATTCGAACCCAGTTCATCCTGATTGCCGCTCTATCATGAATGTGCCGTTTAATTTAACCAATGCCACATTGACGGAAAAATTCTTGTTGGAGGCGCGTGAAGCTGGCCTGACGAATTTAAAAGGGCATAGATTGGCTGGTGGTGTGCGTGCGAGTATTTATAATGCCATGCCGGAGGAAGGTGTAGATAAATTGGTTGATTTCATGAAGCATTTTGCATGCGTTAATGGTTAAGTCATTTAAGAGTTCAGGGTGTTGGCCGTTATTGTAATGACGGCTCATCCTGGGCGTTGTTGCATAAATCAAGATTCGTCGTTGCGAGGAGCGCTTTTTGCGACGAAGCAATCCAGTTTTTATGCATTGTTCAGAAACTGGATTGCTTCGGCCTGAAAAGCAGCCTCGCAACGACGATTTTTTTGTGCAAGTTTTGATTTATGCAACAACGCCCTCATCCTGATTCCATGTTATTTTTTTCTGTAAAATCAATAAAATACACCACGTGGATGCAGCTCTAAATATAATCTAAATATACAGCTATACTAATATTGTATGTAATTGTTAATACAAATGAGGGGTAGTATGACCTTCCATAATGACGATAAAAATGACGCTAAAGAAGAACAAAAACATGCAGAATTACCTGATACTGTAACATGCCAATCAAAGTTGCTTGGTTTGCCCGTTCGCTATACCCAAGAATCAATTAATTTATTTGCCCGCGGTCGTGAGAGAAAAGATGATCGAAGGCCGTGCGATTTGATCGTCATGTCTGAAGTTCCTGTCCCAACTGATTTAGTTTTTAATCCTGGTGTTGAACGTGCTTATGTGAGAGTCATCAACACTGACAAAAAATTGGATGCACTTTATTTTATTGACCGGACAGGAGATAGATTTGAATTAGTTAAGGATGCTGCGGACAAGGAAGATAAAGCCACTACAAATTTTTTGCAAGAATTTGATCGAACGTGCGGCCAAAAAACGCAATTATTGACAGCTAAAATATTAGATGAATTATTCAATAATAAAATTTGCCGACAACATAATCCATATAGATATCGCGGCCAAGGTTATCCCTATCTTGCCTGGAAAGGTTTCGATGAAAAAAATAATCCAGTGCTTTGGGTTAGCCTAGTGGCAGGATTTAATAAAGATGATGGTTCTGCAAGAACAGACAATAAAGACAAACCGTTTGAATATTCTGTTACTTCGGATAGACAAAGATTAGGTGGCAATACTGGTGTGATTCACCTAAAGGCTAGAGATGCACTCATTAAACGGTGCCAAGATGCTGATATTCCTCCATGCCAACGTTTCACAAAAGATATACCTGAGGATGAAATCTGTGCGGGAGGAATTTTTAAAGGTGATAGTGAAGATTTATTGGCGGAAAGTCGAAATGCTTCGGGAAATTTTAATGCAAAATCAATTCAATATAATGAAGAATTATTATTGTGTCATAATTTTTTAAATTTTTGGTTAGAAGACGAAGAAAAAATTAGTACTGAAAGTTCAGAAAAGACAATTGATAGTTATTATCAAAAAATTGAAAAAAATGAATTTGAAAAAAATCAACGATTTTATATCCAACGCCATCTTCCGAGGCAATTATTTCGTGCTATTACCGAAGCAGCATTAAAAGATTTAGAAAAAGATGGGATTTACAAGACAGTTATTAGTGTTACTGCTGATCCCGCTCGGTTAGCGGAGCAAGTTTGGTGGGAAAAGTATAAAGATAATCCCGTAATAAAAAATACGGAACTCATGGCGACTATTGTGCTATTGACAGGATTTGGCCCTGCGATGCGTGATAAATATGTAAAACACGGATGGAGGAAGCAAATTCCGGAAGACAATCTTATTGAACGGGCGCTCTTTTATTTCAAGAAAAATGGTGGAACGTTGGATTTACTCGATAAGGTTTTTAATTTTCAAGGATCTAGTCATACTGCATTGACTCATGCGGCAAACAGTGGAAATTTATCTGCAGTGCTAGCACTATTAAGCGCAGGGGCATCTCCAGATAAACGAACGCCAGAAGGATGTACGGCACTTGATTATGCTAAAAAAGGTGATCATAAAAAAATTGTAGATGCGTTGTTAATAATAAAAAATATCCAATCTCAAGAAAATATATTCCCAATGTTAAAAGCTTTTGTCGCGCGCACAGATGCATACAAAGAGCTTAAAAACACATGCTATAGTGCGGATTTTGATAGCCAATTTGAGCAAATAAAAGATTTAGATGAGTTGGTAAAAAATTTATTCGACGCTATACATAATTATAAACCTAAGCCACATGGGCCTCGATACGAAGAACGAAAGGAGCAAATTAAGCTTATTCAACAAGAAATAAATAAAAGTTATAAATCTGTATTATCTGATCCAGATACAGTTAGTAACTTGATGACTTATGTCAGGAATGTCAGTTTTGATATCAACGTAGATCAAAGGGTATCAGGAACGCTAAGCAAAGTTACTTTTGGTTTGTTTTCTTCAAAAAGTGATTTGGCAAGCGATCTAGATCAAGCATTAAAACGCTACGAGGTTGCATCTCGTGAAAGTAAAGGGGTGCGCAGCTCGCCAAGTCTTTAGCGCATTTTTAATCTGGCTTCCTTCCTCCGCAATGCTTCTTCATACCTACGCTGTTGCGTTTCATTTTGAATAACCAATGGCTTAATCAACGTCGGTTTTCCTTGAGTATCTAATGCAACCATAGTGAAATAACAGGTGTTTGTATGGCGCTGTTTTTGGGTAATTAAATCTTCCGCAACAACGCGAATGCCAATTTCCATGGATGTTTTTCCGACAAAATTAACACTCGCATAGAAAATAACAAGTTCACCGACATGGATAGGTTCTTTGAAAATCACTTGATCAACAGATAAAGTCACGATATGTTTAGCTGAATAGCGTGAAGCGCAAGCGTAGGCAACCCGATCTAGCAATTTCAAAATATGTCCACCATGCACATTGCCGTGAAAATTTGCCATGTCGGGTGTCATCACCTCGGACATGACCAGTGAACGTGTATCGTGACCAAAATCATGTTCTGTCATAAATCCCTCATTACACAGGTTGGAATAAACAATCTACTTTGGCTGCGCAAATGAAATCATTTTCTGATAAACCGTTAAGTGCATGGGTTGAATAACGTACTAAACAATGATTATAACCGACTTCTAAATCTGGGTGATGGTTTTCGCGATGCGCCATCCACGCAATGGCATTCACAAAAGCCATGGTTTGATAATAGTTTTTAAATTTAAAATCACGGCTAATTGCTTTGTTATCTTTACTCACCTGCCAGTCATCATGGAGTTCTGCTTTGGATACTTTGACCGTTTCAGGGTCGAGTGATTTACCTATTCCTTCGCATGGTATGCAGTGTTTTTGTTCCAGTTCCATGTCATTTCCTTAGAGATTGGTTGATTCATTTTATTATATCAGATGGGGTTAAAATGCCAATTAAAGTGTCTGGATTTAGTTTAATTGAAGTGCTGGTCAGTTTGTTAATTTTGTCCTGGTTATTGCTGGGGCTTGCAGTATTAGAAGTTAATTCTATGAGACAGGCGCGAATTATTCTATTGTTTAATTTGGCTGCCAATCAACTTGCAAATCTGAGCGAAAGAGTTTTTGCATCGGTAGGTATAGAAACGCAACCCACTATTACGTCTTGGAATAGCGAGAATAAAACCATATTGCCGAAAGGAATAGGTGATTTGGAAGGCCAATTTCCGAATTATCAATTAACCATTGAATGGGGGGCGTATGTTAATCACTGCGATACGACTTTGATAGGAGAATCAGGATGCATTACAGAAAAATTATCAGTGGGATGACATTAATCGAGATGATATTAGCATTAACATTAAGCTTATTTATCATCAGCGCCTTGATACAAATATATTGGATCACAGAAAATAATTATGCGATGCAATCCGCTTTACTGCAGTTGCAGCAGAATGCTCGTGCCGCCAATGAAATATTAACTTCCACATTACGTATGGCAGGATATATAGGTTGTGCACGTTTAACAGATGAATTTCCGTTTGTGAACCATACACAAATTAATTTATCGCAACATAATAAGATAAGTTATTTTCAAACTGCGGAGATGAAGCAGGGAACCGATGGATTTTCTATTTGGCATGGCAAAAATATTAGTTTGCTGTTAACGGAAAATATGACTGACTATTCGAGGTTACATATATCAAATGAAATTGCTGTTTCAGCTGGAGATATCTTATTTATTTCTGATTGTAAAACAACAGAATTATTTACTGTTAAAGCTATCACTCATGAAAAACAAGGTGAGCAAGTAATTTCAACATCCGTTCCGTTAAATAAATTGTATCAATTATCGAGTGAGGTCATGCCGCTTGAAATGGAATCCTATTTTATTGCTGATACGGGACGATTAAATGCAAATCATCAACCTATTTATGCGCTTTATCAAAAAAGTGTAGGCCAAGAAAAAACTGAATTGGCTGAAGGTATCGATCAATTGCATGTTGATTATGTTATGGAGAATGGTAAGAAAATTATAACGCATCATTTGGATTCCAATGTTGATAGTGAAAACATGCGAGCGCTTTCATTACAATTAACTTTATCAACGTTAACTAAATTGATCATCCAAAAGAATTGGTATATTTATGTGGCCATGCGTGAAGTTTAGTTCGCAGCAAGGGATTGCTTTCTTGGCGGTGCTGATTTTTATGCAAATTATTGCTATGTTCAGTTTGTGCGCTATAGAAACCATTATTGTAGAAACCCGGACTGCTCATGGTTATTATCAGCATCATTTATTATTTACCGTCGCTGAAGGTGCTTTAAAACAAGCTGAAAGAAGCAATCTAGCAGCCTGTGATATACCTGTAACAGCATCTGCAGAATTACCAACTGAGCCACTTGAATGGTGGCAGTCACACGCATCTTGTGCTGGTAATTTCCAGCAGTTTGAGTACTATTACGTGACGGAGTATTTAGGTAATGATGCTTGTGCTTATGTTTTGCCAGATAAAAAAACGACAGCAGATTATTTTCGTGTCACTGTATTGGCAACGGATAATTCAGGCGATCAAAAAGTATTTTTGCAAACCACGTTCGTTAAATCTAGCCCACTGTCTACCACTTGCGATAGATCTGTTCACTCTGTGCAAGCAGGAAGACAGTCATGGAATGAAATCGTATAAAAGGAAGGCGTATGAAATTAAAAGATAAAGTCATTTTTATTACCGGATCAAGCCGCGGCATTGGACGTGAAATCGCATTGAAATGCGCTAAAGACGGCGCAAAAATTGTGATTGCTGCGAAGACAGATCAACCGCATCCCACGTTGGAAGGGACAATTTACACGGTGGCAAAAGAAGTTGAAGAAGCGGGTGGTATTGCGCTGCCGTTATTGGTGGATGTGCGCGAAGAAGGTATGGTAAAAGATGCTGTTGCTAAGACAGTTCAAAAATTCGGTGGTATCGATATATTAGTTAATAATGCTAGCGCAATATTTCTTGCTCCAACCTTAGAAATGCCAATGAAGCGATTTGATTTAGTTTCTTCTGTGAATGCACGTGCTACATTTTTGTGTTCACAAGTTTGTATCCCTCATTTGAAAAAAGCAGCTAATCCACATATTTTAACTTTATCTCCACCACTGAATATGCAAGCGAAATGGTTTAAAGATTATTTAGCTTACACCATGTCAAAATATGGGATGAGTATGTGCACGCTTGGTATGGCAGAAGAATTTAAGTCAGCTGGCATTGGTATCAATTCATTATGGCCGAGGACAACCATTGCAACTGCCGCGATTGCCGTCAATTTCCCGAAAGAGATTTTACGTGCGAGTCGTAAACCTAGTATTATGGCGGATGCTGCATATGAGATTTTGACCAGCGATAGCAAGAAAACAACCGGTAATTTCTTTATTGATGAAGAAGTTTTAGCGGCGCATGGAGTCACGGATTTTTCTCATTATGCGTTGGATCCGAATGTGCCATTGTTTAACGATTTATTTGTGAATTAGTAATAGCTCTGTTTTATTGTAAAAAACTGTTGTCATCCTGAACGAAGTGAAGGATCTTTTTGCAAATTCAGTGGTTTTAGCTAAAAGATCCTTCACTTCGTTCAGGATGACAAATATTAAAAAAGAGCAGTTGTTGCGTGAATTAAGCAGGTTCGGGTTTAAACTCCCACTCTTGCCAAGCTGTCATCAACGGAAAATACAGTCCCATCTTTATTTTCCGTTGCTCAATTACACTCATTGCTTGAAAATAATTTAACATTTGTTTTTCATATTTTTTTTGTTCTGTCGCTAAAAATTCTTCAATTTTTCCATCAAGACAAGATGATGTTTTGTAATCAATAATCCATCGCTGATTTTTTTCATCAATAAATGTCCTGTCAATGATAAATTGCTGCGGTTGTTGATTAATAAGTGCAGTTAAATGAAATTCTGTTTGTGCATCTATGTGCTTAGCTAAAATCCAGCAACCCCGCTTATCGGCTAGAATGTTCTGGATAGCAATTAAAATTGGCTGCATAGCATTGTTAATATCTGTGGAATTTACGCCTAACTGCAATAATTGGGTTTTTATGTAGAGATTTTTTTGCGATGATTTTGCTTGACTCCACCAGTCAATGCCATTGTTGCCAATTTGCTGCAAAATTTGATGGACAACAAGACCAATATTTTTTGGATTGTTGTCAGGGAGCATAAATCCAGATTTTTTCTGATGAAATGAAATGGCTTCAGCCAAGCGGTTTTCCGAAATGGGATTTTTCCACTCAGGGGCTATTCGCTTTATTGTAGTGACAGTTGCAGAATTCAACAAAACATTTTCAGTGACTGATGATTCAGCCAGTACAATTTGATTTTTAATCGCCGGCCAAATTTTTTCAAGCAAGCTGTTTGCATTTGGCTTAGTATTTTCATCCTTTTTTAGGTTAAAAAACAAATGTAATCGACTTTTTGCGCGTGTGACAGCGACATAAATTAAACGACTTTTTTCATAATCATTTTTTATAGAATGTTGTCGTTTGATATATTCATAAATTGAATCAGACTCACTGCCTGTTGCATGAATTGGTGCGATAATTAATTCACTTTCTTCATCAGATCGCGGCCGTTCCATCCAAAGTAACAGTTTTTTATCGTCATTCGATGATTTACGTTCTAAATGCGGGATGATGACGATATCAAATTCTAAGCCTTTCGCATTGTGAATCGTCATGATTTGTAAAGTATTGTCAGCTTGATTGTTGGGCGAAGCATATAATCCTTCTACATGATCTGCCAATCGATCAAGGTTCACTAAGTCCCCGCCTTGATCTAATTTTTCGAGTAATTTGAAGTAAGCTGTCGCATCATCCAAATCACTTTCCTGCTGTAGACACGCTGGGCCGCCAAGTAGTAACCATGTGCTTTCAATCCAGTCCCGTAAGCTTACACGGCGGCGTTCATTTAATTTTGTTTGTAGAATTGGAAAAACCCGTTGCAGAATTATTTTGCCACTGCTGCTTAATTGATTGATTACAGTAACGATTTGTAAACGTTCCCACAAACTTATTTTTGCATCTGCACCTGATAGAGTGAGTAAATCACTTAAAGTTAATCCGCACCAAGGAGCGCGTAACACGGCTAACCAAGCAATACGATCGGCAGGGTGTAGTAATGCACGTGTTAATGCCATTAAATCTTGAATGAAAGGTCTTTTGGTCAATGGGTCAATGTCGATGGCACGATAAGGTATTTGTGCTATTTTTAAGGCAGGAATGATGGCCTCTAAATGTGTGCGTGAGCGCACTAATATAGCGATGGATTTAGTAGGTTCCCGCAATTTATATTGTTTAATCAGCCCAACAATTTCATTGGCTTGTTGTGTAGCATTGTTTTCAAGCAGTGGATGCAATGTCACAGCATTTTCATCAACGTTGTCAGTTTGATTTGCGACACTTGGGCTATAAGTCACAGCGCCCGTTGCGATATCTTCAAAATTAGGGAAAACTAGCGGGAAATGATCATTCACCCAATTCACCACGCCAGGAATAGAGCGAAAATTTACTGATAATGTTAATGGTTCAAGATCAACATTGCCAATGCCTTTTTTGCGCGCGCGAATAAATAATCCGACTTCTGCTTCGCGGAAACGGTAAATGGATTGCATCGGGTCGCCAACTAAAAATAACGTACGCCCGTCATCTTTTTCCCAACCCATGATTAACTTTTCAACTAATCGATATTGGCTGTTTGATGTATCTTGAAATTCATCAATTAAAATATGCTTGATTTGATAGTCTAATGCTAAGCTCAAATCCGTGGGTGCATCCTCTGATCCTAATGATGCAAGTGCTGCATGTGCATTTTCGATATAATCAATTTTTTTATGTTGTTGAAAAATGAGTGTTAATTGTGCCACTACAATACGCAGCACTTGATGCAATGCTTCTAGTGTTTGCCACTGATTTTCATGGTAGCAAATCATCGGCGCACAACGCAGTTCGACTAAGGATGCATGTAAGTCATCATGCTGTTTTAAATTCTCAATTAATTCACTAAAGCGTAATTTGCAATCATCAGCTTGTTTTTTTTCTGCGGGATTTTTGTAAGTAGACGAGGCCGGAAAACCCGTATTTTTATCAATTCGTTTGCGCCAATTGTCATCGCGAGTTAACAATAACTCAGACAACCCTAACCAATAAGTCATGTCAGCTAGCACCGGGCGGGGAAAATCCATTAAATCGATGCAGCAATTAATGCGTGAATCAATTTGATTTGCTACTAAATTTGTTGCGGCATAGCGAGCCAACGAGGTGATTTCAGCTTTTAACAATTGCGGAAAATACTCATTTAGTTGTTCCAGTATGTCAGTAACAATCGAGCTTAAGTGGGCTTCTAAGCGATTTCTAAGCGAAGGGTCATCTGAGTTGAGTGTGATATACGGTAGCCATTGATCACGCTGTGCGAGCAAGCTAATTAATAAACTTTCAACACTATTTAAGTCATTATCCATGTGCGTTAACAGCGTGGCGATAGCATCTGACCACGCTAGATTTTCTTCTAAGTGCGATAAAAATTCCTGTACCGCTTGTCGATAGAGCGCTTCTGGATCTTCGCCAATTTCAGGAGCTGCACCAAAATGAGATAAAATTGGCAGTTTTTTCGTAAGGCTTGCATTGAAGGAATCAATGGTTTGTACGCGCAATTGATTTGGATTAGCGAGTAAATTCCAATTTAATCTCTGATCTTGCTCAAGCACTTTCTTTGCTAACTGCCAGGTTTTTTTTGCATGTGCTAATTCTGGTTCTGGTTCATGTGCTGCACGTTTTAAGGCCTCAATGATGCGAGCACGCATTTCAGCAGCGGATTTTTTGGTAAAAGTAATAGCAAGAATTTCTTCGGGTTGCGATACGCAGCTTAATAATACCAGGAAGCGCTGCGTGAGTAATTCAGTTTTACCTGATCCCGCCGGTGCTTGCACAATAAAAGATTTTCGTGGGTTTGACGCTTTAACGCGTTGTGGTTCATCGTGTATTGGTGTGCTCATGCTTGATTCTCATATGTGCGGCAGAGTGCGTGTAAATTACAATGACGGCAGGTTTCTTGTTTATTTTTAGGATCGACATCAGCAACACCATGACAAAAATCAGTGCCGAGTTTTGCTAAAGTGCTGTGCCAATTTTCCAATTGTTGGCTCCATATTTTAATTTCGGCAGCCGAGACTTCAGTCAACATTTTGATGGAATCAATTCCCAGGTGAAGTTTGCTAACGCCAATTAATTCTATTTTATCCGGATTAATTTTCGCAAACGCAATTCCGACGGTATTATCCGCTTCTGTCACACAGTAGAGTGGCAATTGAGGTTCATCCGGTCGCTCACCAAACCAACCACTAATTTCATTGTGCTTACCCGTTTTATAATCGATGATAATTTGTGTACCATCTTCAAGTTGATCGATGCGGTCGACTCGTAACGTTAACGGAATTTGCCCCATAGACGTATTTTTTTCATATTCTTGAAAAAGCACTTTAAATGCGGGACGTTGTTTTTCTATTTCAAGCCATTGACTAAGCAACTTTTCTAATCGTCGTAATTCTAAGGTTAGATAACGCTGGGAAGTGATTTTCTCTCCGGTGGTAGCTTCTATCGCTTGTTCAGCACTGTGATGAATGATGGATGTTAGTTCATTCGGGTCAAGAGAGTTTAACGTCTCAGAGTTTTTAATTTCTAGCCAGATTAACTCCAGCGCTTTGTGCGCGATAATGCCGCGATCGAGCGCGCGCAAACCTATCGTTGGCGTTTCTAATTTTCTTGCATGCAAACGTAATTCAGCGAATGCCTTAAATGGGCAAGCGGCTTGCAGCTTAAAAATATTGATGCCGCCGCGAATTGCAGCATGATCAGTAATTTCCGGTGCAAGATTGTCAATCAGTGTGTCGAGTTGTTGCTCAGAGAGAATCACTTTCGCTGGACTATCAGATAATTTAATTTGAATCGCTTCTATATTGGTTTCAACAATTTTTTGTAACAATGAACTCGGTCGTAAATCGGCATCGTCATTTTTGAGCGCATGGCTGAAAATGACATGTTTCGCACTATTTTTTAATTGTTCCGTCAATTCCGTACAATAAATTAATTCGCGTTCCGCCGTTGCATGTGGCATGTGCAATTTCTTTTGCAATTGCTGCGGAATGAATGGATTTGGCTTGGGTGCACCTGGCCATTGTGAATCATCTAATCCCATTACCCATAAATGTTCAAAAGGTAATTCAACTGCTTCGAGCACACCAACAATTTGAATGGGTGCTTCTGGTGTTTGAATTTGAAAAATGGTTTTGGTCGTGATTTGCGTTAAATAATTTAGCGCAGCTGAAAATGATTGCGATGGTAAGATAGAGTCATAAGTGCTGAACTCAGTTAAGATTTCCAACCAGCGTTGTGTCACTTGATATTCTTGACTATTTAAGCTGCGTTCACCCGGCCAACCTAATAGCGTGAGTAATTCAATAAAATGTTTCGCCCAAGCGCTTAGCGGCAATGATTTTTTGATGTTAGTCAAATGGGCTAAATAACGCGTTAATCGTCTTGCAAGTGCTGGGCATGAGGCGGTTAGTTTTGCTGGGTCATTTGGATGGAGCAATTTTTCTAATTTCACTGTCGTCACATTTGCGTTACGTAATCGCCCATCAAAATAAGCCCGTTTTAATTGTTCTTGCTCCGCATGGCCCAAAAAAGGTGAGCGCAGCAAATTGCTGAAAATTTCTATGGTAATTGGTTTGTCTGAGAGGCCGAGTAATGCTAATGCGGTGTGGATAATAGGGTAACTTGCTAAACTTTTTCCTGCGGAAATATTGAATGGCAATAGCGTTGGATCTAACGTAAAAGTATGATTTTCGGAGAATACATCCGAAAATATTTTCAATGCCGTGTCACGCAATTTTTCTAAGTTGGGTATAACACAACCGATAGAGTAAGCGCGCAAGTCGCGCTGCGATGACTGATAAATTGATTTAGCCCAGCCGGCCATCGTGCGGATTTCAGCATCTTCATCAATCAGGCTGATTTTACTGACGGTGTCTGCAGAGCGCTCTGATTTGTAGTGTGTAATACGTGTGCCAGCATTTTCATAAGCAGATAATAAATGATTTTGTTGCGGCGTGATTTCCGTGAATCCAAATAAAATAATTTCACTGGGGAGCTGAATTTCATTTTGTAAAATGGAATGTTCAATGACATCGGCTAAGCTACTGGCATCTAGCCAATGATTTTGTGTATATACTTTACTGATTTCGCGAGCCCATTTTTGAAACGTTTTACTATCTTCTGTTTGCGATAAAATTGGGTCATGAACATCGATTCGCCATTGTTTTAGTAATCCCCAGGCGGATTTTGCTAATTCTGCGGTGGCAGAAATTTGTAGTAAATAATCATGTTCTGGCATTTTAGCTAATATTTCTTCCCACAAAATCATTTCCTGATGGGAAGATAATAAATAGTAATTTTTTTCGCTGAGATTTTTTGCGGCTAATTCTTGCCAAGTTCGTTGCAGCCAGCTTTGCAGTGGCAGAATGTCAGGAGTTTGCCAGCAGGATTTATTTTGCTTAACTTGATACTCTTGAAACTGCACTGTCAATGCTGCAGATAACCGGCGATTAGGAGTCAAAAGCGTTGTACCAGGTGTTAGTAAGTTAAATAATTTCATTAGGATATGCTTTTAAATTCCACGTCGAAAGTGAGCCCTGTGCTTTCGTCAGATGAGTTTAATTTGATTGTCGCATGATGCAGCTCAGCGATTTGACGTACAATGGCTAAGCCAAGTCCGCTACCTTGTGTTGTGGTGCCTAAAATGCGGAAAAACCGCTCAAATACACGTTCGCGTAATTCTTCAGGGATGCCGGGTCCTGAATCGATCACGCGGAAAATCACCAGATTAGGCTGGTTAATAATTTTGATAAAGACTTTGCCACGCTCGGGTGTATAGCGAATCGCATTGTCCACAATGTTTCGAATTAAAATACCGAGTGCAATATCATTCCCGGATACCATGACGTTTGTGGGAGGCGGTGCTAGTTCAATTTCAATATTTTTTTCAAGTGCGACTGGAACCAGATAAGCAATAATTTCTGTTGCCAATTTATGTAAATCAACGGGGCGAATATCATTGAGTTCTTGTTCTTGCGTTAATCGACTGAGCGTTAATAATTGAGCAACGACGTGTGAACTGCGGTCGACACTCTGGACGACTTTTTGTAACGCAATTAATCGTTCTGTTTCATTTCCCGCCCTAATTGCAACTTGCGCCTGGGTTTTTAACGCGGCGAGAGGAGTGCGTAACTCATGCGCTGCGTCACCCGCGAAACGTTTGTCGCGATCAAAGGCTAATTTTAAACGAATAAATAATTGATTTAACTCATCCACCAACGGTTTAATTTCAATGGGAATATTTTCTGCGCGTACCGGTTCCAAATAAGTGGAGGCGCGATTTGAAATTTCATTGGTGACGCGTGAAATAGAGCGCAGTGCTAAACCAACAATAATCCAAATGAGTATGCCAAATGCGGGGTAGGTGACTAATAAGATATAACCATTATTACGTGTTATGTCGTCAACAAGTTGATCGCGGATATCATAGAGATCCGCAACAATAACTTTTTCACGTGTGATGGGATCAGTTGCAACATAAGCGCGCCAATCATTATTATTGATGTGTATATCGCTAAATCCTTCCGGTGCATTCATTAATGAAGCTTGAGCAGTGCTGTTATCTGAATGCAGTAATAAAACTTTGTTTTTATCCCAGACTTGAAATAACAAATTTTTCGCACCGGCGTTGGTGGAAACATTCAGATAAGTCCAAATTTTCTTTTGTAACTCATTTTTATTCAGTGAAGAATGCGCAAGAATTTCTACGAAGGTGAATAACTTTACCAGCTGGTCATCTAAATAAGGCTGAATAACTTGTTTATCCAGTAGATAGTTACCGATCGCCGTAATGGACGATGCAATCGTCATGCTGATAAGCAGACTGATAAGTAAAAACTGCCGGATTGATCGAATCATGTTGCATCTTTATCGCTATTTTTGTCACGGTCTATCATGTAACCGATGCCGCGAATAGTGTGTATAAACCCTTGACCGAATTTTTTTCTTAAGTTGTGTACGTGTACTTCAAGGGCATTGCTGTCGACATCATCGCCCCAACCATAAAGTGATTGGGTAAGATGTTCTCTTGATAATACGCGCCCAGCGTTTTCCAGTAATTTTTGCAGTAGTGCAAATTCACGTCGTGATACGTTAATAAAGTTACCGTCGAGTGTCACAGTATGGGCTGCAGGATCCAAGCTAATATTTTCATGTACAAGTAAAGGTTCTGCGCGGGAAGAAAAGCGTCTTTGTAATGCTCGTAGGCGTGCACATAACTCATCTAAGTCGAACGGTTTGGTGAGGTAATCATCGGCACCGCTATCCAACCCTTTGACCCGATCATCAATTGATTCACGTGCTGTTAAAATCAATACGGGCATGGTTTGTCCACGAGCACGTAGGTTTTGTAAAACGGAGATTCCAGACAATTTAGGCAAGCCAAGATCAACGACAACCAAGTCAAAATTTTCCGTTTTTAGCGCTTGATCAGCAGATAAGCCGTCTTTTAACCAGTCGACAGCGTAACCATATTGAATCAGACCGGTTCTTAGCCCATCACCCAGCATTTCATCATCTTCAATCAACAATATGCGCATCGTCTGTTCCTTGGGTTTGCTACCTATCTATAACTGTATCTTTTTTATCGGGTTATGGCAACTTTCTGTTTAATTTTGGCTAGTAAGATAAGTTGCTAGCATCATTTGACAGAACTGCTATTGGTGCTTAAAATAGTACTAATATCAGTCTAAATTAGGTACTATCTGTTATGCATACTATTCCAGCTTCAGAAGTTAAAAGACGCGGTGTTGCCGTATTAGAGGAACACTTACGGGAAGGTCCTGTCCACATCATTAAAAATAATCGTCTAGCTTGTGTTGTTTTAAGTGAAGAACACTACGCGGCTTTGGTAAATAGGGTCAATTCCGCTGCCTCCGTTAGTGTCTGGGAAATGTTGGATAATCGCCCTTGGGATGGAAAACGTAGTAAAAAAGAGATTGATAAACAAATTAAAAAAGAGCGCGATAGCTGGAAAAAATAATGATCATTTTTCTTGATGCCTGCATTATTATCTATTGGGTTGAAATGTCTGCGCAACCTTATAAAAAACTCCTTAATAAAATTCATCATCTTAGAGATGAATATGATTCTATTTCTTTCGCAGCTTCTGAGCTAAGTTTACTGGAATGCTTAGTAAAACCAGTGCGCGAAAATGACCGGACTATTATCGAACATTATCAGCGCTTTTTTGGTTCATATGATCTGTCGCTGGTGAGCATTAATCGTACTGTCATTGAACAAGCTACTCTCTTACGTGCTCAATATAACTTACCTGCACCTGATGCTTTGCAAGCAGCGTCCGCGCTTTCTATAACAGAACAAGTCATATTTCTTACTGCTGATAAGGGATTTAAAAAAATATCTGCCCTAAATGTTCTACTGGTCTAACGATTAACCGCGTTGGAGCAAATGCAATGGTTCAAAAAAATCGAGCATCGTTTGATTTTTTATGAATGAAATATTGTAGGGATGTTCAGCGTAGATTTTTTGTATTTTATGATTTGGAACCAATTTATCAATCGTATTGGCAATATTTCCCAGTAAAATTAATTTAACGTTTGGGCGTTGTTGCAAAATAAAATCCAATACATGATGAATAAAAGGTTGCCATGCTTGCGCGTCTTGGCGAACTTGTTTGGGACGTAACACGGGAGTCGCATTTAATAATAAAAATCCGTGTTGCAATAAGCGATTAAATAATTCTGAGTTGGTTTGGATTAAATTATTTTTGTCGAGATTTGCAATAGCAGTTTGACTGGTATTTGTTTGTGGTAAGAGACCTTCTGCTACTAATAAAGTTTTGATGATATTACGTAGAGAAGTTGCGCGATTCACTTGTTTACTTAAACCTGTTTCAGACCAAAGCTGTGCGACTGCCGCATCCCAAAAAGCGTAACCATTGGCGGAAGCAGCTCGCGGGTAGGGTGACTCGCCAAATAAAATATATTGGGTTTGGTTTACGGGTAGAGAAAATGCATTAAAAATACTGTTTTGACCTGGCAGCCAATCAGAGCTGTGGTAAAGTGTGTCGAGATAAGTGGGATCCAATTGTTTTAATGCTTCTTCTAGGCAGCGCTGCCAAGAAGAATCAGCAGCGTTAAGATTAAAAGGTTGTTTAGTTATCATAAATTTATGTTCACAAGTGGTGATTTGTTATGGATAAAAGTTTACTCGAGATATTAGCATGTCCGATTTGCAAAGGTGAATTGTTGTTTGATCAAGCGAATCAAGAATTGATTTGTAAATTTGATCGGATTGCTTATCCGGTGATAGATGAGATACCGGTGATGTTGGAGGCTAGGACTAGGTGGTTGCGGGTGGATGAGCGGTAACAGAATTTAGGAAATGGCTTTGTTGAATAAAACCATCCATAAAAAAAATCTCCTTCCTCCCCAGGAGGAAGGTGGGGATGGAGGAAATTCAATAAGCTTTTGAAGCCCTGAATCATTTTTATCCCTCCATCCTAACCTTCCTCCTGAGGAGGAAGGAATATTTTCTGCAGCGTGTTTCCTAACCTTCTTGACTCTTATTACCATCCGCTTTGCTACTGTAAATATCTTCGCCTTCCACTTTATGGCGATTTGGCTCACCACTAGCATTAGCAGTTGCTGTACCACCCGATGATGGTCGTCGTCGATGTTTAGAGAAGCGTTTATGACGTCGATGTTTAGCAGGATGTCTTGATTTTCTATCCCCGGTATTTTCCCCCGCAGCCGGTGCTTGGCCAGAAGGTGTAACATGTCCGTGATCAACCGGTGTTATATGTGGAACAGGGGCGTCACTTAGAACGACAGGCATTGGAGCTGCTGTTGCCACTGTCTCGTGCTGCTGCACTGGCGCAGGACGCGGCGCGTGTTGTTCATGGTGATGATGCGGCTGTTGTGTTTTTGCCGGTTGTTCCTTTACGTCATGACTAGTAGCATGTTGATCATCTGTTCGAGGTGTCTTGTGTTGATGTTCGCCACTGCCAGACGGATGAGTTTTACGCGGCCCACGATTTTTATTGTGATGTCGTAATCGTCCACCACGCTGACCGCTGCCTGTTGAACCGGCATGCCGTCTTCGATCTCCTCCGCGTGCGTTGCTACTGCGTTGTGGTTTTTCAGCAGGTGTTGTTGCTGTCGATGTGGATGCTGCTGCTTCTGTTGTGGTTGTCGGCTTGACCAGGTAACCCAACAAGCGGCTAATTAAACCTGGTTGAGATTTAGATTTGCTGCTTTGTGGTGGCGGTGATGTTTGTTCTAACATCATACTCTTAATTGCTGGTTCTTGATGACTGCGCGAACCGGTTTGGGTCACGGAGACAGTTTCCATTTCCGGTTTGATTGCTAATTTATAACTAGTGACTTTTTCATCATGTTCATTAATGTCAGATAAACGAATTCGTTCCACTTCATATTGCGGAGTCAAGAAATGTGGATTAGGAACAATAATAACAGCGACTTTTTCACGCTGCTCAATGCTCATAATGGCTTGACGCTTTTCGTTTAATAAGAAGGTAGCAATTTCGACTGGTAGCAATGCACGTACTTGCGCAGTATTTTCTTTTAATGCGTGCTCTTCAATTAAACGCATGATAGAGAGCGCCAATGATTCGATACCACGAATGGTGCCTTGGCCCAAGCAACGCGGGCAGCTAATTTCACTGGATTCACCCAACGAAGGGCGCAAACGTTGACGTGACATTTCGAGCAAACCGAAACGAGAAATGCGACCCACTTGAACACGTGCTCTATCCATAGTTAAGGCATTTTTCAATCGGTCTTCAACTTCGCGTTGATTGCGAACGGGTGTCATGTCAATAAAATCGATTACGATTAATCCACCCAAATCGCGCAAGCGTAGTTGACGCGCAATTTCATCCGCTGCTTCTAAGTTAGTGGTGAGCGCAGTTTCTTCAATGTCGCCGCCTTTGGTAGCGCGTGCGGAATTGATGTCGATCGACACTAATGCTTCCGTATGATCAATCACGATTGAACCACCCGATGGCAATCTGACTTCACGTTGGAAAGCCGATTCAATTTGGCTTTCGATTTGGAAACGAGTGAACAATTGTGTTTGATCTTTGTAAAGCTTGATGCGATGAATGAAATCAGGTCGCACGAGTTTAATATGATTTAACACTTCTTCGTGCACATCGGCATTATCAATTAATACTTCATCGATATCTTTACGCAGATAATCGCGTACCGCGCGAATGACAGTATTGCTTTCTTGATAAACCAGGAATGGGGCAGTGCGGCTTTCCGTGACTTTGCGGATAGCTTCCCAATGACGCAGTAAAATGTCCAAGTCCCATTGTAATTCTTCATAACTCTTGCCACTGCCGGCAGTACGAACGATAACTCCCATTCCTTCTGGCATAGTGAGAGCGGATAAATTTTCACGTAATTCCGAGCGTTCATCGCCTTCAATACGGCGTGATATTCCACCCGCGCGAGGATTGTTAGGCATCAGAACGAGATACGATCCAGGCAAAGAAATAAAAGTGGTTAATGCAGCACCTTTATTGCCGCGTTCTTCTTTATCCACTTGAACGATTAATTCTTGTCCTTCATCCAAGACATCGTTAATGGAAGGGCGTTTGCCACTGTCCACATAACTGCTTTTGAAACAGGAACGAGCCACTTCTTTAAAGGGCAAAAAGCCATGCCGCTCTTCGCCGTAATCAACAAATGCGGCTTCTAAGCTAGGCTCGATACGAGTGACTTTGCCTTTGTAAATATTGGATTGTTTCTGTTCGCGACCGGATGATTCAATAATAAGATCATAGAGTTGTTGACCATTGGCCAACGCAATTCGCAACTCTTCGTTTCGATGAGTTGCATTAATAAGCATTCTTTTCATAGCTACCTATGTTGTTAAGACGTTCCATCACAAAGGTGCAGATATGTGTTAGCAATAATGCATCAAGATGCATATTCAAAGAGAGCGGGTTAACAGGCGAAAATAATTCATGCATTTCAGAACAAGCTTTAATAAGGTCTGTTTTTAATTATATCTTTCATACGCTTAGCTTGATCATCTAATCACTGGCGGACATCACCGCCCTCGCTACCATCTCGCTCTTAATAACACAGCTACCTTCATCCTTTAAGTGCTGGAGCGCAAGTTTAAATAACTTAAAGTATTAATTTTACTAAATTTAATACTTTAATTAATAATTCTACCTGATAATAAATCAAGGTGCGCCCAATATACCAGGATTTTTGTTTTGTATCAATCTACTGCGTTCGTTTAACACTAGAAGGAGTCATTGTCGAAGCTGGTTTTTGTTTGGCTTCAAGACTACGACCAGGAAATTTTCTATTGAAAAATGAATAGAGACTTTGCATATTCGGTGTAATAGCAGTATTTGCTATATCGACACCTGTTGGATCTTGGAATTTGTTTAATTTGGCAACATAGGTACGTGTCATTTTTAATTGTTCTTTTATGGCAGCCACCTCGGGTTCACTAGCTTGTGCCGTAGCCGCCACCAACATCGCCTTGCATTTTTGCATCGCCTTATCAATCGTTGCAGCAGAATAAAGTATCGGCTTAATGGCAGGAGGCATCAGGTAAAAATTATCACCCGATTTAATTTGTCCAAAGGGCACTCGATAGCCATCAATCGTCAGCTGATATTCCTTCTTTCTTAATTCAGCAAAAAACTTTTCTCGTTCTTCTTTTGTTGCGCCAAAGTATGGATGGTTCATCAAATCCGCTGTTCTGGCGCGTTTAACAGGGTCCCTTTGTAGGAGTGAAGCAATCATATCGTATAAATTTTTGCGTTCTACCACGTTAGGATCGGTTAGTGATTCGCCTCGTTGTGGTAATAGTGCTAAAAGATCTTTTACATAACCACGGGGATTTTCGGTATCAAGATATATTGTAGTATCCAAAGACAAGTTTATAGCGCTGACATTATAAACTCTAGCGGAAAAATTTTTATATAACGATAGAGTTGTTATGAATGAAGCCCCTAATGCGTAGCAGTCAATTGCGAATGAATCTAAGTCTTCAAGGCTATCAAGATCAAGCTCCGGTGCAGCATAGCCTGGGGTTGCCATAAATGTAGAGCTATTCTGAGTAAAACGACCTCTTGCATCAACTTCTTGAGTCTGGTCATAGTCAATAGCGACTAAAGAATCATCAAAAAGCAACATATTTTCGGGTTTAATGTCGCGATGCACAATTGAGTGAGAATGAAGATCGTCAACAATTAAAACCAGTTGTCCAATATAGTTTTTAACTTTAACAGAGTTATGTTTATCCTGTTCCCGTACGATGAAATTGAAATAGTCCTCTCCCAATTCGGCTATTTTAACGCCAAATCGATCATGATAAAGATAAGGGTGTTTCACTTGGTATTTCCTAAGTATTATAAATGTATTACGGACATCCCTTGTGAGCCTATCCTTTCGGCTTCTCCTATCTTCATAAGGTTTTTCCTTGGGATCGATATCGGTGCGGGCGACCCTGAGATCTCGAGATTTTACTTCATCACCATGGGCGCATTGAGAACTTTGTGCTTGGAAATAGGTGACTTTGTTAACAGTACCGCTTGCCTCTAATTCACTAGTTTCGATAAATTGTGGAGTCAGCGGTTTGAAATCCGGGAGAACTTCCGGATAGTTGTCTGCTACAGTCTCTTTTATGCTTGCAAGTTCAATTTCATCTTGTGCTGCAATAGCGTTAAATTCTGCAGAAGGTGTATATGATTTCATTAGTTGCGCGCCTCGTGATCTATTTTGACTATTATGGGCGAATTATACTGATCATCGAGTGCACAAATCAACCTATATCTTAATTTAAGAAAATATGCTAACCTTCAGATTCTTATGAATAAACAATTACCAACCTCAGTTCATTACGTTACTGTTGAACCTGATTTTACCGATCAGCGAATTGATAACTTTTTAATTGCGCGGTTAAAAGGCGTGCCTAAAACGCATATTTATCGAATATTGCGTAAAGGAGAGGTGCGCGTTAATAAAAAGCGTGCGCAGCCGAGTTATCGGGTGCAATCAGGCGATCAAATTCGGATTCCACCGATTCGGTTAGCTGACGCTGCTGAGCCGGCAATACCTAGCCAATCACTAATGACAGTTTTGTCAAACCGCATCTTGTATGAAGATAAAAATTTACTCATTATCAATAAACCGGCTGGGATCGCAGTGCATGGCGGCAGCGGGGTTAAAATTGGTGTCGTAGAGGCGTTGCGGTGTATGTATCCCAAATTGCCCCATTTAGAGCTGGGGCATCGACTTGATTTAGACACCTCGGGTTGTTTAGTGTTAGCCAAAAAACGCAGTATATTGAAAGAGGTACATGATTTATTTCGCGCAGGCCATGTACATAAGATTTATTACGCATTAACCAAAGGCCATTGGCGACCAGATGAGTTAAAAGTGGATGTGCCATTGCGTAAAAATCAACTCAGCAGTGGTGAACGGATTGTTAAAGTGGATCGTGAAGGGAAACCTTCTATCACCTTGTTTAGACAGCTAAAATCTTTTAAAGATGCAAGTTTAGTGGAAGCTACATTATTAACGGGTAGAACCCATCAAATTCGCGTGCATTCGCAATATCGCAAACACCCAATTGCGGGAGATGAAAAATACGGCGATCGAGAGTTTAATAAAACGATTCGCCAACTGGGCTTGAAACGGTTGTTTTTACATTCACAAACCATTGAATTTACTCTAAGTTCCACCGGGGAAACAATCAAGGTAAGTGCGGAGTTAGATACTGATTTGCAAGCCTGCTTAGCAGAGCTTAAGTAATTGAGTAAATAACAAATTGACAGCCTAATACCATCAGCATAAAATCGCGCAGCTATGCATAAAGAGAATTTACCCCAAAAAGTTGATCCATTTCGTTTTGCAGAAAATAAATTTAATCTGCAGGGTTCACTGACTTTAAAAGATATGCACCGGTTAAGCGCGAGCTTGAGCAGTGACGAGGGTGAAGCTGATGTTTCATTAGCTTTCGGGGTGGATGAGCAAAAGATTCGTTTCGTGCGCGGACAGGTGAAAACGTGTTTAGTTTTACAATGCCAGCGTTGCTTAGAACTTTTTAACTACGAGATTAATAACGCTTTTATCTTAGGGTTTGTGCATAGTGAAGAAGATATTGAAGCGCTGCCGGAAAGTTACGATCCAGTGGTGGTGAAAGATAACGAATTTTTTATTGCCGATTTGATTGAGGAAGAATTGTTAGTCAGTTTACCGATTGTGCCAATGCATCCGGTTAAGGATTGCAAGGTAAAACTGCCTTTTTCAGGTTCAACATCAATCACGGTGGAAAAAGAAAACCCGTTTAAAGTAATTGAGTCATTGCGCACAAAGCGCGGTGCAAAATAGAAGTTTTACGCTATTCTCAACTTTCTCAATGGGGCTGAGCGATAGGGAGGGCTCCCGCAGTGCTTAGCACTGCGGGATACCCGCAGCGATGGGGCCCCATTGAGAAAGTTGAGAATAGCGTAAGTTTTAGTAAGGGCCTCTCAAGATGACAGGCTTTAGTTTATATTTAGTTGAGGAGTTACGTTCATGGCTGTTCAAAAAAGCAAAAAATCCCGTTCACGACGTGGGATGCGCCGCGCGCACTCAGCGTTAAGCGCAACTGCATTGTCGGTTGATGCTGCTACGGGTGAAACTCATCGTCGTCACCATGTTAGCCCAGATGGTTATTACAAAGGTCGCCAAGTGGTTCAGGCGAATCAGGCTGCTGAAGAAGAAAACGACGCAGAGTAATCCCTTTGAAAATTATAACCATTGCAGTGGATGCTATGGGGGGCGATCATGGCCCCTCCGTGGTCATGCCTGCGAGCTTGCAGGTGTTAGCGAAATATCCGCATTTAAAACTGATTTTGGTTGGCAATCAGGATATTTTACAACAAGAGTTGCGTAAACATCGCGGTGTTGATGCTGCTCGTTTATCTATTCACCATGCGTCGCAGCAAGTTGCGATGGATGAATCTCCCTCCCAAGCTTTACGTGGCAAGAAAGATTCCTCTATGCGTGTGGCAATCAATCTTGTTAAAGAACAACAAGCAGAAGCGTGTGTTAGCGCGGGTAACACCGGCGCGCTCATG
>Ga0207089_1057_pt1 | contig 26258 bp, 17 predicted proteins | sample Alteio_BWMinHeat_49_FD_153571 | JGI IMG/M metagenome (GOLD analysis project Ga0207089, IMG submission 153571) | Enriched cells from forest soil in Barre Woods Harvard Forest LTER site, Petersham, Massachusetts, United States -... | ecosystem: Environmental > Terrestrial > Soil > Temperate forest >...
TTTTAAACAATCTCGCCCAATTTGTTGAATATATGGGAAAAGAACATGATGCCCAGTTGGAAGAAGAGTTACAATCTCCAGACGTTGTTAAACGTCAGCGAATTGAAAAGCAGCGCGAAGAACTCCATGCGTATACACGTAATCTAAAACAATTATTAGAAGATGGAGGGCACTGCTTTGGTTTTTCTTTAACTTTTGGAGCAATGAGGCAAATTGGAAAACTTGACTGGTGGGTAAAAGCATTACGTGCTATTGCAACTTGGGATGGAAATCTCTCCTCTCTCGAAAGAGAAATGGTGCATCACCCAAAGCAAACACTAAAAGATATTTTTAACCGAGTCTTGAATTATGTTGTAATGTCGCACGCTTTAGAAGGAGCGGCTGCCATATTTCCTGATATAGATCAATTTAATATTCTCAAACCAGATGCACACAATTTAGATAAACCTGATTCTAAAAAAGATTCTGTCAATGTTCCTGTCGAGCGAATTAGGCGTAGTTATTTTGAGCTTGTTGACAATGAGGCAAAAAAGGGCGATGGCCCAATAAAAACTATTAAAACAAGGAAAAAAATTGCGGGCCATTTTACGCGTACTCAATTAAAAAAACTGTTAGGCAGTGTTTCATCACTTAAGAATTCAATCATATTAGTTCATTGTATAGACCATACTATTTGCATCAGTTACAAAAAACCCACTTGGAACATTTATGATCCTAACTATGATCACAAACGCAAAAATATTATCTATAAAACAAATAAAATACTGCAGTGTGCGGATGAAATCCGCCGTATTCTTGGTGATTCCATCGCAATAGAGATTGCATCGTTTGATAAAAATGTGAGTATGAATTTTCCAGAATATGATCGATTAATTCGTGAATCCCCGCTTACTTTATTAGACAATGACGGTTTTAGAATGTTGTCCGAGTCTTCGCCCAAGACTCTCATTACTGCGATGCAAAATATACCCGTACTAGAAAAACCTATTTTTTTGAAAAAAATGGCTGTTACAATGGGTAAAATTGTTAGTGATCGTACATTATTACAAGCTGTAGCAAGAGATGCTCCTGATGCACTATTCTTGCTTTTGCAATTTGCCGATGGCGCAAAAGAAGAAAAACATGTTGTTGTTGCCATTTTACTAGCCATGGCATATCAAAATGCTAAACAATGGACAGGGCTACACTTCATGGCCTTTTGTGCTCCAAAAGCATTGCTCAACCTGATTGAAATAATGAATCGTTCAATACAAAGAGAAAATTATCTAACTATTTTTTTTAAAATACTACCTGAGCAAACAAATCGGCAAAAAACTGGGTTACACTTCATGGCTTGCTGTTCTCCGGAAGCGTTGCTTTAGCTTTTCAAACTTTTGACTCATTCAAAAAGAAGAGAATATTTTTTGGCGGTTATTTCTCAACTGATCACACAAAAAAATAATGATCAGTCGAGTGGATTAGATGCTATTTTACTCTCTGCACCTAAGGCACTTCCTTACTTACTTAAACATATAAATTATTCAAAAACACTGAGAGCAGCTGTTTTGACCGCATTTTGCGAAACAAATAACAACGGGGACACAGGCTTATTTACTTTGGCGAAACAAGATGCAAATCACTTAGTGCGATTTATTCGAGCTGTATTGCCGGAAGAGAATGGATTAGAAAGAATCATCAATGCTCTGTCCACTAAAAATAAAGAGAACCAAACAGCTTGGCAGTTTATCAATGAAAAAGAACCACAGCTTAAAAAACAAATTCTTGGTTTGATTACGGCGCATCTTGAAAAGATGGATGCTGCTGATCTTGCGAACATGATTAAAAATACTAAGGACTCTCTCGATTTAGAAAACCACAACGCAGATCAAGGCGCTTCTTTTTTCAGTGGTAACAATATTCGCCGACTCACATTTCGAATGGCCCAAACAGCTTCGCACTACGTAGAAAAAATAGCTGGCCGAACTTATCGATACGGTTCATTGTTCGCTGCTAAACGTCCCGAAGAAAATATTCAACAGTTGACATTGTGCATGGCCCAGAAAGTGTCTGAGGCGCAAGGTACGTCCAGAGAATATAAACAATAACTCACTTACCTCTATCTTCGCGTCATTCCGCTACGTTTTTAAGCGGAACCCAGTGCCTTTTCTCGCAAAATAAAAGGCGCTGGGTCCCGCTTAAAAGCGTAGCCGGACGCCAAGATGGAGATCAATACAATAATTAATTAGACTGCTTTCGCGCTTATTTATAACAACTCACTTCCTAAACTAATAGGCCAAAAGCTACAAACCTACAGGTGAAATCATTTGTGTTTGAGCAAATAATTTTTTCTCTTGTGTGAGTCGAATAATAAATGGAATTAAAATTAATAACACAATTCCTGTTGCAATTGCTGCCCAACCCAATAATCCGAAAGTGTGACTAAAACTTGGATTTGTGATTAATGGATCAGTAGAATTTGTCGATCCCAATGCCATATTTGAAAAATAACCGGAGAGAGTGGCTGCTACACCCGTAATCATTAACCACGTACCCATCATTAATCCTTGTAGTTGCACGGGTGCAAGCTGTCCAACCATGGCATATCCTATTGGCGAAATAAATAATTCCCCAGCGCTTTGCAGAATGTAACTCACCAAAATCCAGTTGAAATTCGTATAGCCACGCGCATCAGCAAAATAAATTCCAGCAGGTAAAATCGCCATTGAGATGCCAATTAAAAGGAGGGCAATACCAAATTGAACTGGAATAGTGAGTTGAATACCGCGATTTCGCATTGAGCTAAATAGAACACTTAATAGGGGACCGCCAATAATAATAACTACCGTATTAATGTTTTGTACCCATTGGGGCGCAATGAGCATGCCTAAATAATGACGATCAACATTTCTTTCAATAAATAAAGTCAGCCCCATCGGTGCGAGTTGATAAAGAGTCCAGAAAACAAGAGAAGTGACTGCAAGAATTAAATAAGCCCATACTTTTTTGCTTTCTTCTGGCGTAGGTTGTTTCATAGCAAGGAACGCAATAACAAATGCCATGAAAACGCCTACCAACATAATGAGGCCATTGCTAATGTGGGCATTTTTTAAAAGGACTCTTAATGCGAGCACGAGTAAGATAATAAAAACTGCCCCTTTGAGATTTGCAATAAACTTTTCAGATTTGGCTAACGTGATGAAATGAGTATGGGTGTCATTCAATGATTTCCACTGGAATGCAGTCAGCAATAAAGCAATTAAGTTGCCGATGCCAGCAAATAGGAATAACTCATGATAAGCATTTTGTAGTTGAAGATAGCCGCTGACCGAAAACCCAACAAAAAAACCGACATTCATGCCGCTATAATTCCATAAAAAAGCAGCTTCGCGTCGTTTGTCATTCGGTTTAAATAATTGGGTTAACATGCAATTAATACACGTGACGTTTAGGCCGGCACCTGTTAAGAAAGTAGCAAGTCCCCAGAAGAGAGGCGTTGTGGAAGGTAAGGAAATTAAAGCGCAGCCAATCACTTGTAAAAACATACCGACTGAAAATAAACTTCGATAACTGAAAAATCGCCCACCAATATAACCACCCAGCAAGTGTAGCGCAAAATTAAAAGCAACAAATGATGCCGTAATACCTGTTGCTACACTATCACTCATATGCAAGCGATTCGTTGTATATAAAACCAGGGTGGAATAAAGCACGCTAAATGCAAGTGTTGCAAACATCTGTATGAAGAAAAGCGCACCCGCTCCTTTAGGCATAATATCACTGTATTTTTTGTGTAAAGATTTCTTGGCAGCAGCTTGAGTCATTATTACCTCCAGACTATTATTTTGGTTATTGTTAACTGAAAATCAATTTAAAGGCAACAGGAAATCGCAAGTGATAGGCTCATGTTTTGGTTTGAGCCCGAGTCGCCTTGAGTAACAAATCACACTCAAGTTCAAATTGATCTAGGAGGGAAGTAACTACGCCCATTCTACTTTGTTTTAATGCCGTTTCAAGTGCTGCAATGGATTTTTTTAATCTGGGCGTACCGCAATAACAGACCGCGCCATGTAATTTGTGTAGATGTTGTTGCAATTCATGATAATTTTTATCTGTGTTGAATTGTTTAATGATACGAACTTCATCAGCGAGGCTCGCTGTTAGCAAATTCAGCAATTCCTCCGCCAGCTCTTGTTTGTTGCCTGCCAATTTAAGACTAAGACTCCAATCAATGACAGGGGGAGATATTTTTTGCGATTCCTGGATCCATTTTTTGATCGTTCTGAATAAAGTAATTTTAATCACAGGCTTGATTAAATAATCGTTAAAACCCAGAGTCGTTAAATTCTTATATTCGTGCTCAGCGATATGTGCAGAAAGCGCGATCACTGGCGTGTTGCTATTCAGATTATTTGGCATACGAATATGTTTCAATGTTTCCACGCCATCCATCTTAGGCATGCGTAAATCCATCAGAATAACGTCAAATTTCTGTTGTGCAGCGAACTGTAATGCTTCCACACCATCATGCGCGATGACAATATGCGCATGTGTGCTGCTTAAAAGTGCGCTGACTAAATTGCCGTTATGTATATTGTCATCCACGCAGAGAATTTGTTTTCCATTCAGTCGCAGGGTTAATTCAGGATCATTTGGTGGTGTGTATTTAAAATGATTTTGATTTTGCGGTTCGCTGATCAGTTGGAAAATAGCATGATAAAGATTCTTGCGAATAATGGGTTTTGTTATACTGACGGTCGCACCAGCTGATATAAAATATTCTAGCGAGGCCTGTTCTGAAGAGTTTGTCAAAACAATGATAGGACCTTTGTAGTATTCACGTATTTGAGCGAGTTCATTTGCAGGATTCCCCTGATGGATTTGCTGTTGATTAATTCCAGCAATTAATACTGCAGGCCCCTGCATTTTTTCAGCATCCTGTTTTAATTGTTCCAATAACACGGCAGAATCAGAAAAATCCATTGTATTGATGTTCCAGTTTTTTAGCGTATTTTTAACAATGAGACAGGAAATAGGATGCGCTTCGTAAACATATACATTCGTACCCATAAAATTAATCAACTCGGATTCAGGCTCTGTTTCGCACTGCGGTTTTTCCGCAGTAAAACTAAACCAAAAAATTGAGCCTTTTCCTTCATTGCTTTCCATGCCAATTTTTCCAGCCATTTGATCAATCAATTTTTTACAAATAGCTAAACCGAGACCCGTCCCACCATATTTTCTGGCGATACTGGTATCAGCTTGTTGAAAGGCACGAAAAATAAGTTTTTGATCGCTTGAGGATAATCCAATGCCGGTATCGGTAATAGCGACGCGCAATTTTTCTGTTCTAGCTGTTTTCTTTTCAGATGTGACATGAATAATCACGTCGCCCTTGTCAGTGAACTTAACTGCATTGGAAATTAAATTAATAATGATTTGTTTAAAACGCAAAGGATCACTAATAATTTGACGCGGAACATCATCATCAATGAGGGCTGCAAATTCCAATTGTTTGGCATTGGCGATAGGCGACATAATAGCCAGTACTTCTTCAATGCTATCGCGAATATCAAACGTTAAATATTCCAGACGTAATTGTCCTGCATCTAGCCGAGAAAAATCTAAAATATTATTTACAAGGTTTAGCAGGCTTAATGTGGATTTTTGGATAGTGGTTAAATAATTGCGTTGCAGATGGGTTAATTCAGTTTCGAGTAATAAATTAGTAAAACCAATAATACCATTCATCGGTGTGCGAATTTCATGGCTCATGTTGGCAATAAACTCAGATTTGATTCGACTTGCTTCCAATGCTTCTTTTTGTGCGCGGGCAAGTTCTGTATTTTGTGTTTCGATTGTTTCAAGGGATTGTTTTAAATTAGCTGTGGCTTGCTCAATATTGCTTTCTAAGCCGTCTCGCGCACGCTGCAATGCAGCGGTCATATTGTTGATGCCTTCTTCTAATTCTCCAAGTTCACCGGGAGAGTGTGTATCGATTTCTGTTTCTAATTTTCCCTGCTCAATTTTTCTAACGGCAGCACGCATTTTTAATAAAGGTCGTGATAAATGCCTTGCAGTGCGGCGCGATAAAAAAACGCTCGTTAATAAACCCAATGCAAGAAAAATAGTGGTCACGAGAATGACTTGGTATTCTTCCAAGAGCGTTGTCGTCCTAGAAAGCGAAATGGCGACCCAGCCAACTAATTTTTTATGTGAGCCGCCAGCATTCGAATAGGTGGGATGATTTGCCAATTTCAGATCATTGACGATGACAGGTGCAGTTAAGGTGATTTCATCTTTCCCTTTAGTGATAGCGGGTTTTTCATTATTAAAAGCGACATTTTTTAAATATTCTGCCGATTGCGGATCATCAGAACCACTGTAGGCCAGCAATTCATGATGGGGACCAAAAAAAGTAATGGATTGTAATTCTTTTTCTTCAAGTACTAAGTTAGTTATTTCCTGTAAGAGTTGTCTATCATTTTTTAATATGCCTGGGCGACTGGTGCGCACAACATGACTTAGGATAGCTTGGCCATACAAATTTAGTTCTTTTTCAGCATCGTTAATGCGTGAACCGATAATATAAACGCCTAATAGCAGGGAAATAATTAATGTAGGCAACAATGCAATAATAAAAACGCGTGTTTGTATGCTGAGTCCTTTCATTATTCACTCATTCTTTTGACATCGATTACTTTGGGCAGTTGACTGATTTGATTTATCACTTGCTTCAACTGGATTAAATCATCAATCTGGATGGTCATCACAAGATATATCATATTATTTTTTCGGCTTACAGTAGAGTGGAGTGACACTAAATCAATTTTATTATTAGCAAGCAGAGAAGTCACTTCTTTCAATATATCGTGTTGACCCATGGCACGAATTTGCAGATCCACATAATAACTACTTATTTTTTTATTGTCCCAGGTCACTTGAATCACTCGATCATTTTGTCGACGGCTAGATTTCATATTGTTGCAATCTTCTCGATGGATAGAAACGCCACGGCCTTGGGTAATATAACCAATGACTTTGTCACCGGGAATCGGTTTGCAGCACCTGGCCATGCGCGTCAATAAATCATTAATGCCTGCGATTTGCAAATCACCTTGTTTTTCGGCGGGATGTTTTCCTTGAGACAAGGGAAAAATTTTACTGCTTGTTTCAGCAGGATGTTCTGTTTGCAATGCATGCAGAATTTGTGCGATGCGAATACTGCCATGACCCATTGCGGCAAATAAAGCTTCGTCATTTTTATAATGGAGGCGTGCTGCAATTTTTTCAAAATTAGGATGATGAATATTGGCGCGAGCCAATTCGCGTTCCAAATGATGTTTTCCTATTTCGATATATTGCGCTATATCTTGTTGCTTGAACCAGTGTGCTATTTTAGCGCGTGCTCGCGAAGTTTTAAGATAACCAAAATCTTTATTTAACCAGTCGCGACTGGGTGCGCCATGTGGAGTGGTGATAATTTCAACTTGATCGCCGGAGCGTAATGAGTAGGTGAGTGGAACAATATGTCCTTTTATTTTTGCGCCGCGGCAACGATGTCCCAATTGGCTGTGGATATGATAGGCAAAATCAAGCGGTGTTGCGCCAAGAGGTAAATCAATAATGTCGCCTGCTGGTGTGAAAACATAAACCGTGTCATCCAACACTTCGTCAATACTTTTGTCTTCGGCGGGATCTTGTTCTGCAACATCTTTGTGCCAGGCAAGCAATTGGCGAAGAAAGGTAATTTTTGCTTCGTAGCCCGATTGTTGTGTTTTATTTTCTTTGTAAACCCAATGCGCAGCAACGCCATGTTCGGCTTCTTCATGCATATCTGTCGTGCGAATTTGTATTTCCAAGTTTTTTCCATCAGAACCCACGACAGCCGTATGAATTGAACGATAACCATTGGGCTTAGGATTGTTAATGTAGTCATCAAATTCTTCTGGAATATGCTCAAATAAGCGATGTGCCACACTGAGTGCCGTATAACAATCTTCTAGTTTAGGAACCAAAATTCGCACGGCACTGTAATCATAAATATTTTTATAGTCCAGATGTTTGCGCAATGTTTTCAGATAAATACTATAAATATGTTTTGCCCTGCCCGTGATTTTGGCATGAATATTGGCTTGGGTAAGATGATCTTGCAGACTTTTTATTGTTTCGTGAATACGATTTTCACGATCAACCCGTCGCTCAGACAAAAAATTGGCGATTGTTTTATATGCTTCAGAATTCGTGTAATGAAAAGCAATATCTTCCAGTTCCCATTTCAATTGACCAATGCCCAGTCGATTTGCCAGAGGAGCATAAATATCCATGGTTTCTTGTGCAATGCGTTTGCGCTCAGCAGGGTTAATATTTTTAATCCCACGCATAATAGAAGTGCGTTCAGCAAGTTTGATTAATACAACTCGGATATCAGATACGATGGCGAGAAAAATTTTGCGTAAACGATCTAATTGTGTTTTATCACGCGATTTTCTTGCTCCTTGCAAATTATTTAGCATATTCATTTGAATGACGCCATGCACTAATTTGGCAACCGGTTCACCCAATTGCGCCTGAACGGATTCAATTGACACCCGGGTGTGTTGTATTGTGCTGGCAATGATTGCAGCGGCTATTGCAGTTTGATCCAGGTGCATTTCCAATAAAATTTCTGCTATTTCTAGGCTTTGTTCAAGGCAAGGCTGACCATAAAATGTGGTTAATCCTTCGCTGCTGGTTTGGGCCAGTTGTATCGCGCGACGAATCAAATCTATTTCATCCAAATGATCAAGTTCTTCGGTTTGATTGAGCCAATACTCAATATCAATTGAACCGTTTGGTAAGTAATGAAATTTTTGCTTAACAGTGACCATACTATTTCTCAAACAATGCGATTGTTTCAATATGGCTGGTGTGAGGAAACATATTTATCACGCCAACTTGCTTCAGCTTATAGTGATGATGGATTAATTCTCCCGCATCACGGGCGAGGGTAGATGGGTTACAGGAAACATACACAATACGTTTTGCTGCGCTATTTGAAAGGAAAGGAATCATTTCTTTCGCACCGGTCCGTGGGGGATCAAGTAAGATTTTGTCATATGATTTTTGCAACCAGATAGCACTTTTAGAAGGTTCCATCAAATTAGCTGCATAAAATTCTGTATTATTAATCTGGTTGTGCGCGGCATTTTCCTTTGCACGTTCAACCATTTGAACACTTCCTTCAACGCCAACGACTTTTTGGGCGAGGCGAGCAATGGGGAGGGTGAAATTTCCCAAGCCGCAAAATAAATCAAGAACAGTGTCTGTGGATTGAATATCAAGTAATTCTAATGCTTGCTTGATCATCGGCCGATTAATTTCGCTATTGACCTGGGTGAAATCGAGCGGATGAAAACGCATATCGAGTTGATAGTCGGGCAAAGAATAACTCAACATGTCTTCTGAGTCATTAGGCCAGATTTTATGGACAACCGCGGGTGGATTGGGTTGTAAATAAATATGGATATTATTATTTTTACCGAATTCACAGAATGCAGCAATATCGCTTTCTGCGAGCGGTGTCATATGACGAAATATCAGTGCAGTGACATGATCACTGACAGCAACTTCAATCTGTGGGATTTGATCGTATTGCGTCAATCCGCGAATGAGTGCGCTGAGTGCCATAAGACGAGTGCCGACGCTTGGATGCAATACGGGACATTGTTCAATATCAGCTAAATAATTGCTGCATTTTTCGCGAAAACCAACGAGTAATTTTCCTTTTTTTATCACATAACGCACACCTAATCGCGCTTTGCGGCGATATCCCCAAGGACTACCAAAAATGGGCGACAGAATTTTTTCTGGGACAACTTTTCCAACATGTTTTAATTGGTCGAGTACTGTTTGTTGTTTGAATTGAATTTGCGCCTGAATTTCCACGTGCTGCATGCTGCAACCACCGCACACGCCAAAATGCACGCATTCGGGTGTTGTGCGCTCACGGGCTTTAGAATGGACTTCAACTGTTTGGGCTTCGTTGTAGCGGCGATGTTTTTTTGTCAGCTTACAAAGCACTTTTTCTTGCGGCAGTGCGCCGCTAATGAATGTGGTTTTGCCTTTAACAAGAGCAACTCCGCGGCCGTCATGACTTAATGATTCAATTGTAGTTTCGATGTGTTCGGATGACATAGGATTCTTTAATGGTTCTATTTAATTTGATAGTATCACATTATGCATCAAACAAGGACAGTTCACCATGAGTCAATTTTTTGTTATACATCCAGAGAATCCGCAATTACGCTTGATCCGAGAAGCTGTAAAAATTATTCAAAATGGGGGCGTCATTGTTTATCCTACGGATTCTGCGTATGCAATTGGTTGCCAACTTGCAAATAAAGATGCGCTCGAGCGCATTCGGCAATTGCGTCAATTGGAGGAAAAACATAATTTTACTCTGGTTTGCCGCGATTTATCCGAGCTTAGTACGTATGCAGTGATTGATAATTCTATCTTCCGCTTATTAAAAGCCCACACGCCAGGTCCTTATACATTTATTTTGAAAGCGACTCGTGAAGTGCCTAAACGATTACATCATCCAAAACGTAGTACGATTGGTATGCGAGTTCCAAATAGCGAGGTTGTGCAAGCATTATTAAGTGAATTAAATGAACCACTCATGAGTGTATCGCTAACGTTGCCAGATCAAGAGTATCCTTTCGTGGATGCACGAGATATTTATGATACCTTGGGTAGTCGAGTTGATCTTGTGATCGACGGCGGACCTTGTAGTGTGACGCCGACCACCGTCGTTGATTTAGTGGATGGAGCTCCCAAAATTCTGCGTGTGGGTAAAGGAGATCCGAAAGCGTTTATCTAAATTTTTTTTACAATACAATCAATCCTATTAAAAATTTTTTTGGTTTATTAAGTTGAAAATGTGTAAATCTTTCCTATAATTACTAATGGGTGTTTTCGATAGGATTTTTGTCCAGAACCGTTCAATTATTTATTGAAGGAGACCTGCTTGGAACGTGGTGAGCAAGTCCTAGAAAATGATAGTGAGGAAAGCCTAAAACGTCCCAGAGGTTCCCACCTTGAAGTGAAGAGGGTTTCTGCCAGATAAAGCTTACGAAAACACTCTTTTATTTTCCTGCCTTTTTTTTCTTAGTTTGCTATAGTGTTTCAGATAAAACACTGCACAAGGACACAACCATGGATCCTCTTATCGAACAGGAACGATTATACGGCGCGCATAATTATGAGCCACTACCCGTCGTATTAACTCGCGGTGAAGGGGTATATGTCTGGGATGATAAAGGCAATCGTTATATTGATATGATGAGTGCTTATTCAGCCGTGAGTCACGGGCATTGCCATCCTAAACTCGTTAAAGCGCTTTCTGAACAGGCAAACAAATTAGCCATTGTTTCCCGAGCATTTTATACAGATATGCTAGGAAAGTTTTTACAAAAAGCCTGTGAAGCCACAGGGCAAGAAAAAGCATTGCCCATGAATACGGGTGCTGAAGCCGTTGAAACCGCATTAAAAGCATCGCGTAAATGGGCTTACACAGTTAAAAAAATTCCCCAGGACAAAGCCGAAATTATTGCTTGTGAGGGAAATTTTCATGGCCGCACCATTGCCATTGTAGGGATGTCATCTGAACCTCAATATAAAAATGGGTTTGGTCCTTTTCCACCCGGATTCAAACTCATTCCCTTTGGTGATGCAAATGCATTGCAGAAAGCAATCACACCCAATACAGCGGCATTTTTAGTAGAGCCTATTCAAGGTGAGGGTGGAATTAATGTTCCATCTCCGGGTTATCTTAAAAAATGTGCTGAAATATGCAAAGAAAATAATGTCTTATTTATTTGTGATGAAATTCAAACTGGCATGGGCCGTACGGGTAAATTTTTAGCCTGTGAACATGAAGGTGTGCAGCCGGATGCGGTTGTTCTCGGCAAAGCATTAGGCGGTGGCTTACTTCCTGTTTCGTTATTTTTAAGTCGCCGAGAGGTGATGGATGTTTTTACCCCAGGAGACCATGGGAGCACTTTTGGCGGAAATCCACTGGCAGCAGCAGTGGGTATAGCTGCATTAGATACACTGGCTGATGAAAACTTGGTGGCGCGCGCGGAAGAAATGGGGGCTTATTTAAGAAAAAGCCTCGAAAAAATTAAATCTCCTTTAATTTCAGGAATACGAGGCAAAGGATTGCTAGTTGGCTTAATGATTAATCCACGTTATTATTCAGCCCGAGAAATTTGCTTGCGCTTATTAAAACTGGGTGTATTAAGCAAGGAAACACACGGCACGGTGATACGCTTGGCGCCGCCACTTATCATTACGAAAGAACAAATTGACACGGTGGTGACAGCAATTTCACATGCATTAACAGAAGCTGAAGCAACATTGTCAGTTTAAGGAATTTATTATGAAAAAATGGATCACGCTTTCCTTTGCACTTATTGGAATTGGATTGACTGGTAGTGTATTTGCTGAAGACGCATTGCGGTATTTTCAAAACAAAGCAGTCACGCAACAATTACCCGAAGCTGATATTGCATTTCAGAATAAAGACTATCCAAAAGCGCTCGGTATTTATAAGCGTTTTGCCGAAGGTGGAGTCCCAGCAGGTGAGTATCAACTTGCCTATTTCTATCAGCATGGTTTCGGTATTGAAAAAAATGCGGAGATCGCTGCTGCCTGGTATATGAAGGCAAGCTCCCAAGGATTATCCCAAGCACAATTTGCATTGGCTACACTTTATTATTATGGTGTGGGTATTGAGCAAGGATTAACGCAAGCCGTGACGTTATATAGCGAAGCTGCTAAAAATAATAATCCACAAGCTCAATACATGCTGGGCTATTTAACGCAGAATGGTTTTGGCATGAATAAAGATCTTGCGTTAGCACTTGAATGGTACGGCAAATCGGGTTCTCAAGGTTTTTCTTTGGCACAGTACAACTTAGGGTTAATGTATTACAAAGGTGAAGGTATAACCAAAGATTATGGAAAAGCGTTCAGCTGGTTTAATCTGGCTGCACAGCAAGGCTCTGCCAAGGCTCAGTTTATGTTAGGTCTTATGTATAGTTTGGGTCAGTCGGTCGCAATTGATAAAAACCAAGCATTTTATTGGTATACGCGAGCGGCTGAGAAAGGACTCGCAGAAGGACAGCATAATTTAGGGGTCCTGTATTTTAATGGCACTGGAACACAGACCAATTTGAGAACGGCGTTGAGCTGGATAAAAAAAGCAAGTGATCAAGGATTTCCTAGAGCAGAATATTTAACAGGTTATCTGATGTTTAATGGAGTTGGTTTTACGAAAAATCCTGAGCAAGCAGTCGACTGGTACCGTCGAGCTGCGGTACAGAATTTTCCTGAAGCTCAGTTTGCCCTCGGTTTTCTTTATCATAATGGATTGAGTGTGCCAAAGGATGAGCGCCAAGCATTGGCTTGGTTTAATGTAGCTGCGAAGCAAGGGTTGGCGAACGCTCAATATATGGTTGGACTTTTTTATCAGCAAGGTCTCGGTGTGCCGAGTGATCCTAAAGCGGCCGCCTATTGGTATGCACAGGCGGCACAACAGGGTATGGATAATGCTCAATTGCTGCTGGGCGTGATTTACTCGCAAGGACAAGGCGTTCCGCGCGATAACAAAACGGCTTATGCATGGTTTGATTTAGCATCGACTTCAGGCAACAATCAAATTCGTGAGTCCGCATTAAAGATGCGGGATGAATTAGCTAAAAGCATGACTCCAACTGATATAGGTGCGGCTAAGCAATTATCTCGCAGCTATTACAGTAAGTATGCTGTGCAATAACTTGAAAAAATAAGGAAAAATGAGTAAATGGAAACCCAAAATAAAAGAAATATGTTCGTCATGTGTATTGCGGGACTTGTCAGCGTTGGCGGTGTTTTATATGGCTATGACATAGGTGTGATTTCAGGCGCATTACTTTTTATTCAAGACACGATTCCAATGAGTGATACTCAAGTGGGCTTAATCGTAGGCGCTGTATTAGGAGGTGGTCTGCTTGGGACTTTATTAGCAGGACCGGTTGGCGATCGTTTTGGCAGACGTTCTTTAATTTTATTGTCCAGCATCATTTTTATCTTGGGTGTTGTGTCAATTTTACTTGCCAATAGTTTTATTATTCTTTTGCTCGCCAGATTGTTACTCGGTGTTGGGGTGGGAGTGGTTGCTGTGGCTGTTCCCTTATATGTTTCGGAAATTGTACCCAGCAAAGATCGCGGTAAGTACGTCACATTTTTCCAATTGTTATTAACATTCGGTATTGTTCTTGCTTATTTTATGGATTTACTTTTTACGCCTTCTGGAAACTGGCGAGCCATGTTTGCGATTCTTTTAATTCCTTCGCTCATCCTATTTTTTGGTATGTTTATCCTGCCAGAAACGCCACGCTGGTTAATCGCAAATAATCGATTGGATAAAGCAAAACAAGTTCTTCGACGGATTTGTCAGACACAATCAGAAATCGATCACGATGTTCAAGAAATCCAAAACAGTTTAAAAGAAATCCGCAAAGAAACATGGGGTGAATTGTTTACGCATGAACTTTTACTGCCTTCATTGGTGGCAATTGCAATTGCAATTTTTAATCAATTAACAGGTATTAACTCGTTTCTGCAATATGCACCATTAATTTTGAAAAATGCTGGAATCAGTTCTAATTTTGTTTCTATGCTAGGGTCTGCGGGCATTGGGGTGCTCAATTTTCTATTTACTGTGATTGCTATCACATTAATCGATACACTTGGTCGTAGACCCTTGCTGTTGATGGGTGTGGCAGGTGTCATTGTTTCGGAAATATTTTTAGGCTGCGTTAATTTTTATATGCCAAATTCACCTAATGCTGGCATTCTGTCACTGATAGGTTTGCTTTTTTATATTATGTTTTTTGCAATAGGTCCCGGTGTTGTGGTCTGGCTAGCTATTTCTGAACTTTTTCCAACGCAGGTGCGCGGCAAAGGAATAGCGATCTGTTTATTTTTTAATTCGTTAGCTTCGACACTGCTCGCCACTTTCTTTTTACCTCTCATGAAATTTTTAGGGATGGGGCAAACTTATTGGCTCTTTGCTACTTTTAGCTTGTGCTATTTTTTAGTGGTTTTTTTCTTTTTACCAGAAACCAAGGCGCGTTCTTTAGAAGAAATTCAGCATTATTTCTTTGAAAAAAATAGAGAGAATGTTTAACCGAAAATATGCATCCACTCCAAGTTACCCGGTAATCTTGCTCAAGATCAAGTTAAGAAATGTCGTATTATTGCTTACTGCCTAATTGGACTTTGGACAAACCAGGCCAAATCGTGAACGAGCCCGCGTGCGAGCCCGAACCCGTCTTTTCGGTGAATGTACCACTAACTGCTGATTAACGAGAATCATTATTCAAAAAGTCGTGAATTGCTAATTCGGATAGTGGCTATGCTCACCAATTCGTGTCATGGAATTTATCCTAGTCAATAAAGTCTTTGGTTATCTTTTCGGCACCACAGTGATCACAGTAAATTAATAAAGAGTGTCTGGTATGTTCGCAAGCACTACATTTCTCATATAACTGTTCTCCGCAGTTTGGACAATTGTACTGCTCAATGTCTTTAAGGTAACTGAGATCTTTCCAATTTTCTCTTCGGTCCTGCGATGGAAGAAACTTTAAAACACCGGGCTGAATAGCATATTGACATAGGGGGCATTGCAATTTTAAGTAGGCTTCTCGATATTGCATTAGTAACCAATTTGGTTTTGGGGCGGCAACCATTCGTAACATGGAAATTAAAGCTCGAGCAATAATATAAATTAGAGCAACTATTAAAATGTATTTAAAAAATTGCGAAGGAAAATGTGCCTGCATCACCATGGCAATCTTAATGAGTAAAGCGATACCCACAGAGATAATCATAGGTTTATAAATACTTGTACGATATTTTTTATAAATGTAGGTCACTAAAATAAGTAATGGAATTAATACCAATAATTGCAGGCCAGCCAGGCTTAAATTATGTTTTGTTAATTGTTTGTTATAGTCTTTTTGAGCTTCTTCTGATTGTTTCGATAATTGTTTATCTATTTCGCTGATTTGAATTCTCAGTTGTTGTGCATCTGCATTATTCTTCGCAACGATACTGTTTAAATCTTGAAAACGTTTTTGATAGTCCAAGTACTGTTTCGTTACATTGGTTAAGTTGAGTTGAGATTCAGTAGAAAAAGCCACGCCCTTTTGTATACTGGCTTTTTGCAAACCTAACAATTGATTCATCGTATCTCGATAACTGTTAATGCTCGTTTGCAGAAGGGAGCGTTGTTGCATTTGAGTTTCTAAACTTTGGGAAAATTTTATAGATTGATCGTTTAAAATATCTTTTTGTTTTACGAGAGCAGGATCTTGATAGTGTTTTTGTATTTGGGAATAATCTGGACCCGGTTGTTGACCAATATCGTCAATGACGAAACCTAGGAGCCAATACACTAAAATAGCCAAAATAATATTGAGGGTGAGCACTAAAAAACGGTGTCCTTCAGGTCCTTTACGTTCTCGTGTTTTACTCATTTTAAAAATCTCCTATTAAGAAACAGCCTCGCGTAACAGCTCATTTAAAGCGACTTTGCCGCGAGTTTGCGCATCGACTTTTTTAACGATGACGGCGCAATATAAACTGTACTTGCCATCCGTGCTGGGCAAATTACCTGAAACAACGACAGATCCTTTGGGTATACGCCCATAGCTTATTTTACCGGTTTCACGGTCATAAATGCGAGTGCTTTGGCCTATATAAACGCCCATGGAAATGACCGAACCTTCTTCCACAATTACACCTTCGACGATTTCAGAGCGGGCGCCAATAAAGCAGTTATCTTCAATAATGGTAGGAGTTGCTTGTAGCGGTTCCAGTACGCCACCAATACCCACACCACCGGAGAGATGGACATTTTTACCAATTTGCGCACAGGAGCCAACGGTGGCCCAGGTATCCACTAGCGTGCCAGTATCAATGTAGGCGCCAATATTCACGTAAGAAGGCATTAAAATAGTATTTGGTGCAATATAGGCTCCTGTTCTCGCGACGGCAGGCGGGACAACCCGTACGCCGGCCGAATGCATATCGGCTTCGGATGCTTGAGTAAATTTAAGGGGAACTTTATCGAAATACTGGGTAAATCCGGCATTCATGATTTGATTATCATGCAGGCGAAAATAGAGTAGAACCGCTTTTTTAAGCCATTCATGGGTCTGCCAAACACCATTGATTTTTTCTGCTACGCGCGCTTTACCGCTGTCCAGTAATGCAATGGCTTCAGCGACGGCTTCTTTGAGAGCGATTGTGGCCGATTGTGGACTTAAGTTAGCTCGGTTTTCGAAAGCAGCTTCAATTGTGTTTTTTGGCATGTTTTTCCCTGCAGTATAATGTATTTTTTAATAACATAGCGACCGTCATAGGACCCACTCCACCCGGTACAGGTGTAATCCACGCAGCACGCTTTCGTGCAAGATCAAACTCGATGTCACCTGTTATTCTTCCATCAGGCAGGCGATTGATTCCAACATCGATCACGGTCGCGCCTAACTTAATCCAGTCACCTTTTATAAGGCCAAGTTTGCCGACTGCAGAAACTAAAATATCCGCCTGTTTCACATAATTTGCAAGATCTTGAGTAAATCGGTGGCATATTGTAATCGTGCTGCCCGCCAATAATAATTCGAGTGCCATTGGTCTTCCCACAATATTAGATGCCCCTACAATAACAGCATGTTGCTCTTTGTAAGGTTGCTTAATGTGATCCAATAGCATCATAATTCCCAAGGGCGTGCATGGGCGAAGAAGAGGGCGGCGCTGAGCGAGACGTCCGAGATTATAAGGATGAAAGCCATCTACATCTTTGTACGGATCGATTGACTCTAGAACTTTGCCGTCATCCATATGGTTGGGTAAGGGTAATTGCAGTAATATCCCATCAATCGTTTGATCGCGATTTAATTGCTGAATAAGCTCAATTAATTCATTTTCCTGAATTGAAACAGGTAAGTGATGATAAATTGATTTTATTCCAACTTCATCGCATGCCTGACGTTTGTTACGTACGTAGATAGTTGAGGCAGGATCTTCTCCAACCAGGATAACCGCAAGACCCGGTTGTCGCAGCCCTTGTTGTTTGTATTCTGCAATTTTTGTTGCGATTTCTCTGCGTATTTGCAGAGCGAATGTTTTACCATCGATGAGCTGTGCTTCCATGGAGAAAATACCGAGTTCATATTAATCTTAGGAAGTGAATTATACAGCAATCATCTCAATAATCATCTCCTTAAAAAGAAAATGATTTTTCCGGTATTATAGGAATTGACTGGGATGTAACCGCCGAGTATTATGCCAACCCGTCAACGATGAATTGTGACGGAAAACGGGGTATAGCGCAGTCTGGTAGCGCGCCTGCTTTGGGAGCAGGATGTCGGGGGTTCGAATCCCTCTACCCCGATTAGAAGTTATGCGCCTGTAGCTCATTCGGATAGAGCATCGGCCTTCTAAGCCGAGGGTAACAGGTTCGAATCCTGTCAGGCGCGCCAAGTTACATGGAGTCTTGCCTGACAGAATAAAAGGTCTGTAAAGACAATTCAGCGAGTTATGGTGGACGTAGCTCAGTCGGTAGAGCCCCGGATTGTGATTCCGGTTGTCGTGGGTTCGATCCCCATCGTTCACCCCAATAGGGTTTTTAAACCTAAATTTGGCAGTAGAAACCGTAGCGAGAAGGATTAATGTGCTGAATCTAAAAACCTTTTTTACATTTTTTTCGCGAAGGCGTACTCACCTGTACGGTGAGTGAAAAAAATGTAAAAAAGGTTTTTAGATTCAGTGCAGTAATCCTTCGCAGTAGGTTTCTACTGCCGAATTTAGGTTAAAACAGGATGGGCCGTTAGCTCAGTTGGTAGAGCAGTTGACTCTTAATCAATAGGTCGTTGGTTCGATCCCAACACGGCCCACTAAAGTTCTTCAGCGAAAGTGGCGGAATTGGTAGACGCACTGGATTTAGGTTCCAGCGGGGTAACCCGTGAGAGTTCGAGTCTCTCCTTTCGCACCATCTTTTCTTTCATCAAAGACAAAATTAACTTATTTATCAGTAATCTTTAAGTTTTTCGTTTTAAAATAATTTCATTACCCTATGTTTTCTACTATAATATGGCCAAAGGGATTGCCTTCATTTGAGGGGTCCTTTATTTTTTTGAAAAAAAGTTATATTTTTTAAATCGATGTGGATGACTGAGGGTTGTTATGCAAGTATCTGTTGAAGCTCCGAGCAAGCTCGAGCGCCGTCTCACTGTAGTAGTTCCAGTTGAAAAATTAAATGAAGCGTATGATAAGCGCATTGCAAATCTGGCAAAGAATGCAAAAATTGCTGGTTTTCGTCCGGGCAAAGTACCGTTAAATATTGTTAAACAACGTTATGGCGAAACAGCGCGTCAGGAAGCGTTAAGTGAAGTGATTCAATCATCTCTCTACGCTGCAATTGATCAAGAGAAACTGAACCCTGTAGGTGTTCCGACTGTTGAACCCAAAATGATTACTCCTGATCAACCATTAGAATTTGTCGCAACATTCGAAGTGCTGCCCGAAATAGAAAATTTTCGTTTTGATTTGAATTCACTTGAAAAGCAAGTAGCAACAGTGACTGATGCAGATATAGAAAAAGTTCTGGAACATTTACGCAGTCAACATATTCGCTGGGAAAAAGTTGAACGTGCGGCGCAGGAAAAAGATCAAGTTGTGATTAATTTCCGTGGCAGCATTGACGGCGTGGCATTTGCCGGTGGTGAAGCACATGATTTTTCACTCGTGGTAGGCAGTAAATCAATGATCCCCGGCTTTGAAGAAGGTATTTTAGGTATCAAAGCAGGTGAAGAAAAAGTCATTAAAGTCACGTTCCCCGCTGATTATCCTTCGAAAGAAGTTGCAGGTAAAATTGCCGAGTTTGCTCTGAAAGCAATAAGTGTATCTGAGCCTAATGTCCCTGAAATTAACGAGGCGCTCGTTAAAAAATTAGGTATTAAGAGCGGCGTTATTGAAGAATTATGCGCAGAAATCAGAAGCAACCTAGAGCGTGAACTTGAAAAAACTATTAGCATAAAGCTCAAAAACCAAGTATTTGATAAATTGATTGAGCAAAATTCAATTGAAATTCCAAAAGCCTTAATTGAGCGTGAAGCGGCTCGTATTCATGATCAGGTACATCCTCATCATGGCCATGAGCATTCACATAGCAAAGCAGAAATGGCTGCATATGACCAAGCAGCAGAGCGAAATGTTATTTTAGGATTGCTTGTTGCTGAAGTGATTAAGCAGCAAAAAATTTCTGTTAACAAAGAACGTGTTCAAGCTCAGATAGCAAAAATGGCCGCTGCATATGAAAAGCCAGCCGAAGTACTCGAATGGTACGCAAAAAACAAGCGTGCTTATGCTGAAACTGAAATGCAGATTTTGGAAGAGCAAGTCGTTGAGAAACTTCTAGAACAAGTCACAGTAACTGAAAAAATGCTCAGTTACAGCGAACTGATGAACGGTTAGTTTTCTCTTTTTAATTTACAAGGAAAATGGCAATGAATAAGAGCGACATTAACCAACTCACAAATTCGAATCTCGTTCCGATTGTTGTAGAACAAACTGCTCGGGGTGAACGTTCTTTTGATATTTTTTCAAGATTATTAAAAGACCGGGTTATATTTATTGTGGGCCCAATCGATGATTATGTTTCTAATCTAGTTGTCGCCCAGTTATTATTCTTAGAATCAGAAAATCCGGACAAAGATATTTCGTTATATATAAACTCGCCTGGGGGCGTTGTCACTGCTGGATTAGCAATATATGACACCATGCAATTTATCAAGCCCGATGTTAGCACAATGTGTTTGGGGCAGGCTGCTAGCATGGGAGCCTTGCTACTCGCAGGTGGCGCTGCGGGTAAACGCTATTGTTTACCTAATGCACGAGTCATGATTCATCAGCCACTCGGCGGTGTGCAAGGTCAGGCATCTGATATTGCGATCCATGCGGAAGAAACATTAAAAGTGCGTACCCGGTTAAACAAAATTTTGGCTCATCATACACAGCAGCCTGAAGAAGTTATTGGAAAAGACACAGATCGTGATAATTTCATGAGTCCTGAAAGGGCGCTTGAATATAGATTAATTGATAAAATCTTAGCACCACGTAGTTCTATGAAACAAAAAGAAAAAGCGCCCTAATTCAAAAAAAGGTCGAAGAGCCTCTTGAATTTAGGGAAAGAGTCTCCACTTAAGGGTGACTGAATTGTATCTAGCTATAATGTTAATATGAGGTTGTATATTTATGGGCGGTAATGGGGGAAAAGACAAAGTGCTGCATTGCTCATTTTGCGGAAAAAACCAGCATGAAGTTCGTAAGTTAATCGCGGGCCCATCTGTGTATGTATGTGATGAGTGTGTTTCTTTATGCAATGAAATTATTCATGAAGATATCAATAATGTTCCATCAACCGATGGTGCATTACCCAAATTACCTACGCCAGTTGAGATTCGTACAACATTAGATGAATATGTCGTCGGGCAGCCGCTTGCTAAAAAAACATTGGCTGTTGCGGTTTATAACCATTACAAACGCTTGCGCAATAAAACAAAAGATAATGATGTTGAGCTTAATAAAAGTAATATCTTATTAATCGGCCCAACCGGTAGTGGTAAGACCTTATTAGCTGAAACATTAGCCAGATTATTAAACGTCCCCTTTGTGATCGCTGATGCCACCACATTGACCGAAGCGGGATATGTTGGCGAGGATGTAGAAAATATTATTCAAAAACTACTTCAAAAATCTGACTATGACGTTGCAAAAGCGCAGACGGGTATTGTTTATATTGATGAAATCGACAAAATTTCCCGTAAATCAGAAAATCCATCCATTACCCGAGACGTTTCGGGCGAAGGTGTGCAACAGGCACTTTTAAAATTGATTGAAGGAACCGTTGCCTCAGTTCCTCCTCAGGGTGGCCGTAAACATCCCCAACAAGAATTTATTCAAGTCGATACAAAGAACATTTTATTTATTTGCGGTGGCGCATTTGCGAGTCTTGAAAAAGTCATTCGTGATCGTTCTGAAAAATCGGGTATTGGTTTTTCAGCCGAGATTCACAGTAAAGCAGACTCAAAATCAATGGATCAATTGTTTCATGAAGTGGAACCATCTGATTTAATTAAATTTGGTTTAATACCTGAATTAATTGGTCGTTTGCCTGTGGTCGCAACGTTAGAGGAATTGGACAAAGAAGCATTGATTAAGATATTAACTGAACCAAAAAATGCGTTAGCAAAACAATATCGTAAACTTTTTGAAATGGAAAATGCTTCTTTAGAGTTTCGCGATGCTGCATTACATCTGATAGCTGAACGTTGTGTCGAAAAGAAGACGGGTGCGCGTGGATTGCGTTCTATTTTAGAAAAAGCTCTTTTAGATACAATGTACGAGCTTCCCTCGTTAAAAAATGTAGCAAAAGTGATTGTTGATGAATCCTGTATTAAAGGCGAAGGATCACCCATCATTATGTATGAAAATACTGAACAAGCTTTTGCTGCTTCTGAGTGATAACTTTCTTTAACTCGCATATACTTAAGATATATATAAAGAAAACAGCGTTATGTTTTTATCAAACGTGGCGTTTGTGTGTTGTGTGCCATTGCAGAGGAACTAATATATGACATCAAACAAAAGTGAGAAAAAACTGTTAGGCGTTCCGGTGCTACCCTTACGGGATGTGATTGTTTATCCGTACATGGTTGTACCCTTGTTTGTGGGGCGTGAACGTTCAATTAAAGCACTTGAAGTAGCAATGGCTGCAGATAAACAAATTCTTGTTGCAACACAAAAGAGTGCGGCTGAAGATCAGCCGTCAGTAGAAGGTATTTACCGTGTTGGCACATTAGCGACTGTACTGCAGTTACTTAAACTTCCGGATGGTACCGTTAAAGTATTAATTGAAGGTGTAAAACGCGCGCAGATTTCACGCTTTCTCACCCATCAAGAATATTTTTTAGCAGACGTTGAATTAATTGATGATGTCAATATTCAATCACGTGAAATTGAAATACTTATTCGCTCATTAAAATCACAATTCGAACAATATGTAAAATTAAATAGAAAAATTCCAACTGAAATTTTAGCCTCAGTTTTAGCAATTGAAGATGGGAGCAGACTCTCTGATACGATTGCCGCGCATTTATCTTTAAAACTAGAAGAGAAGCAAAAAATACTTGAAATAATTGACTTGGCAAAACGATTAGAAAAACTGGTCGGCATTATGGAGTCAGAGATTGATTTGCTTCAAGTCGAAAAGAAAATTCGCGGGCGAGTTAAACGTCAAATGGAAAAAACCCAGCGAGAATATTATTTAAATGAGCAAATGAAAGCGATCCAAAAAGAATTGGGTGAATTAGAAGATGTACCTAATGAATTGGAAGCATTAGCTAAAAAAATTGAACAATCCGGCATGACCACGGAAGCCCGGGGAAAGTGCCAAACAGAATTAAATAAATTAAAAATGATGTCACCCATGTCAGCAGAAGCGACTGTGTCGCGTAATTATTTAGATTGGATGCTCGCTTTGCCCTGGAAAAAACAATCCAAACTCACGGTGAGCTTGACTGATGCGGAAAAAATTCTAGAAGAAGAACATTATGGCTTGAAAGAAGTTAAAGAAAGAATTCTTGAATATTTGGCTGTAAACAAACGCGTAAAAAAACTGAAAGGGCCTATTCTATGTCTAGTGGGTCCGCCAGGGGTTGGTAAAACATCATTAGGTCAGTCCATTGCACGGGCGACAGGGCGTAAGTTTGTTCGCATGTCATTGGGTGGAATTCGTGATGAAGCTGAAATACGTGGACATCGACGAACTTATATCGGTGCTATGCCAGGAAAAATTGTCCAAAAGATTTCAAAAACAGACGTACGAAATCCTTTCTTCTTGTTAGACGAAATAGACAAGATGGCAATGGACTTTCGCGGTGATCCGGCGTCTGCATTGCTTGAAGTATTAGACCCAGAACAAAATCATTCGTTCAACGATCATTATCTTGAAGTGGATTATGATTTGTCTGATGTTATGTTTGTCGCGACTGCAAACACGTTAGAAATTCCACACGCTCTGCGAGATCGTATGGAAATTATACGTATTCCAGGCTATACCGAAGATGAGAAAATTCATATTGCGCTACGCCATTTAATTCCAAAACAGTTAGAAGCAAATGGATTAAAAGCAACGGAAGTTGACCTTTCGTATGAAACGGTGTGCTACATTGTGCAACACTATACTCGCGAAGCAGGTGTGCGTAATTTAGAAAGAGAAATCTCAAAAATTTTCCGTAAAGTCGTAAAAGAAATTTTGCTCAAAACCAAAGACAAGAAAAAACAGATTGCAATTGCCGATTTGGAACATTACCTAGGTGTACGACGCTATCGCCATGATGTTGCCGCAGAAAAAGATCAAGTTGGCCAAGTAAAAGGTTTAGCATGGACAGAAGTAGGCGGTGAGCTACTCGAAATTGAGGCTGTAACGGTATCTGGAAAAGGCAAGACAACTTATACCGGACAGTTAGGTGGAGTCATGCAGGAATCCATTCAAGCTGCACTCACCGTTGTTCGTTCACGTGCACAGCTTTTAGGAATTCAAAAAACGTTCTTTGATAAACACGATATTCATATTCATGTCCCTGAAGGCGCAACGCCTAAAGACGGCCCTAGTGCGGGTATTAGTATGTGCACTGCATTAGTTTCAGTTATCACTCAGATTCCGGTCCGTTCAACTTATGCAATGACAGGCGAAATAACATTGCGCGGAGAAGTGCTGGCGGTGGGCGGAATTAAAGAGAAACTTTTAGCAGCGCACAGAGGGGGGATCAAGCATGTCATTATTCCAGCTGAGAATGTTAAGGATCTAAAAGAAATTCCTGACAATATCAAAAAAGATTTGGATATCAAACCAGTCCGTTGGATTGATGAGGTGCTGTCGTATGCGTTAAATGGTTATCCTGATCGTCTGCCGGGCAAAGGTAAAAAGCTCAAAGCGAAACTGAAAACCATTGTTGGCAATAACCAAAAACGTCTTCGTAAAGGTGAGCGTGCAAGAACGCATTAAAAAAATAATGTCAAAGTTGCAAGACATCGCTTGACACACGTTTCACCCAATTGGTATAAATCACACTTCAATTGAGCCCGTGATAAGGACGAGTTTGGTAGCGGTAAATAGGGCTTTAGAAACGGCATGTTACTTTAACCATGGATAGAAAGAAGCAGAGGATATATGAATAGAGCAGAGCTTATTGAACTTATTGCAGAAAAAGCAGAGGTAACTAAGACTGCTGCGGAGCGTGCATTAGGTGCTTTGATTGATGCTGTGACCTCCTCATTAAAAAAAGATGAGCCGGTAGTGTTAGTCAATTTTGGAACGTTTGTTGTGAGACAACGAGCTGCAAGAAAAGGCCGCAATCCGCAGACGGGACAAGAGATTAAAATTAAGGCGACTAAGGTCGTTGGATTTAAAGCAGGAAAAGCATTAAAAGATGCTGTAAAAGAAAAAGAGTAAGGCTGTCTCCTAACTGTCATAGTTTCGGTTAAACTCCTGAAATCTTTTTATTTTAAAAATAAAGCAAATCTTTATGGACAGAAAGCTTTGCTGAAAAAAACGGTGGAATTTTTTCTCCGGATAGTATCCGGGTGCTTAGCTCAGCTGGGAGAGCATCGCCCTTACAAGGCGAGGGTCGGGGGTTCGAACCCCTCAGCACCCACCATTTAACAGTTGGAAAGTAGCGGAACATCTTGGAAAAATTAGACAACAAATTGTTTTAATTAATTCTCGATTATGTTTTAATACGCTGCCTTTAAACAGGTGATTAAATTTAGGAGTGGTAGTTCAGTTGGTTAGAATACCGGCCTGTCACGCCGGGGGTCGCGGGTTCGAGTCCCGTCCACTCCGCCAAAACGAGTAATAAGAGGTGTGTCTTTTACTGGTGCTCTGGATAATTAGAGAAAACCAGAGAGAGATGCGCCTTTTTTATCAAATACAGAGTGAGATATTCCACATATGCTACAGAGCATTCGTGATCATACACAAGGATGGATTGCAGGGATGATCATATCCTTGCTCATTCTCTCATTTGCCCTTTGGGGAATTCACAGTTATTTTTTAGATGCTGGAAGCAATAATAATGTTATTGCTAAAGTTAATGGCACTGAAATTACCAAAGGTCAACTTT
>Ga0207089_1059_pt1 | contig 25734 bp, 31 predicted proteins | sample Alteio_BWMinHeat_49_FD_153571 | JGI IMG/M metagenome (GOLD analysis project Ga0207089, IMG submission 153571) | Enriched cells from forest soil in Barre Woods Harvard Forest LTER site, Petersham, Massachusetts, United States -... | ecosystem: Environmental > Terrestrial > Soil > Temperate forest >...
AATCGTTTATGTTTGCTCTCATTTTGCATAAGTTACCTCTTTGTTTTTGATATTACATTTATATATTGCAAATTATCGATATATAAAATAAATTTTTTATATCTCTCCAAGTATTTTCAGCATTTCCCGAATATTTTTTTCATTTCGTTTGCAAAAAGTCCATTGACCGCGACGTTCAGTGATTATCAATCCAGCTTGTTGAAGCAGCATCAAATATTGAGACACAGTTGATTGAGAAAGACCTATTTTTTCTTCAATTAACCCGACACAAACGCCATCTTTTGCAATATCACAAGAGTCGGATTTAAAATTCTTTTTTGGTTCTTTTAACCATCGAAGAATTTTCAATCGTTTTTCGTTTGATAATGCTTTTAATATTTTAATAATGTCCATAAGGAGTAGTATATCGGGGTTTTACGATATGTCAATATAAAAAATTATCAGGTTCCACCGAAAAACCTCCTGAAATTTTCTATTCTTCATGAAAAATAGCTGTTTTTTTCTCATCTTTGCAGGCGTGACCTCTTCAAACAATCACTTTCTGATTTAATCAGGTAACTAATGTAAAATTTCAAAAAGATATACTTCGATTACCAGAATTAATATCAAGTATCATCAATTCATTTAATTTTTTAGCAATTTTTCCAGGCCGGCCGTCACCAATTGGAAGACTCTCAAATTTTACAACTGGAAGTACATTCAAACTGGTTCCAGTTATTAGTATTTCACGTGCTGATTGTAACTCTTCAAATGAAATAGATTTTATCCCAGTTTTCATTCCATTTTCACGCGCTAATTCACATGCTCTAACCATAGTGATGCCTTTTAAAATATTATTAAGTGGGGGATGAATAATAATTTCATTATGATCGACAATCATAATATTTTCTGTGGGACCCTCAGTCACTAGCCCCTCTGAGTCTATACCAATAACAAAATCAAAACCCCGATCTACAGCTTCTTTTTTCATTAAAACATTGGGCAGATAATTGCAAGATTTCACTTGATTCATCCAGGATGATTTAAGAGGTATTTCACTTTTACCAATAGCGATACCGTTTATATATTTCTCTATGGATGGCGATTTCAGTGAATGAATCATTACATAAAGTTGTGAACCAACAGAGTCATACGGATTAACAGAAAAATTACCTGGTCCTCTTGAGATAAAAATACGGATCATTGCATTATCTTTATTTGCAACTCGAAGTGTTTCAATTATTATTTGACGAACGTGTTCAATGCCAAAAGACAAATTTAATGAAATTTTTCTGGCCGATTCAAATAATCTTTCTAAGTGCTCTTCCAGTAAATAAATTGATCTATTAACTACTTTTATCCCTTCAAAAACTCCATCTCCACGATGAACCATATGGTCATCCATAGGTAATAACATTATGTTAGGATTTTTTGTAATACCACCCAACCAGGAAGAATAGAAGGCGAAATATTCTTCGAAAAAAGGATTTTCTAACGATTTAATTTTTTGAAAAAAATTAGTTTCGTCAATCATCGGTATGCTCATATGATATTTACCTCAGAATAATTTCAATAATTTATCGCAACACCTTTATATAACCCTTTGCATTTATCCGTGTACCAAATGCCTTCTGTGACCCCATTTTCACTCCATTTATAAAGAAAATAATAAATTCGTTCTTGCCATGTTGGTTGAATTAATTTGCTAGTTGCTAAAAAATCACCATGAATCAGATAAATATTATTGACTTTATCAATATTGAAATGAGAATCAGTGAGTAGAATATTTTTATCCGTTATTATTTTTGAGTCCTTTACAGTATGGATAAAACTACCTAAGGCATGATTTTTACAATACTGTAAAGATACATTTTTCTTAATAGGTTTTTCCTGATAATAAGTACCTTTCCAAGTCATTGCATCAAGATTTGCATCTGCAATACAGGGCAATAAAATTAAAAATAGAAAAACAATTTCTTGTTTCATGCTTCGTTTTTCTTGCAATAAATTCTGAATGCGGCATGGGTTTGATAAGGAGAATTTTTTTCAACGATTGAAAAATCAAGCACGTCAAAATTTGCAGCTTTGAGATAATGTTTTATTTCATCTTCTTCAAAATAAGACCAGAATTTTTTATGTTCTCCGTTATAACGCGTATCTTTCTCTAAAATTTCACCCTTCCCTTTTTTGAGTGCAAGGTAGAAATAACCATTTTTATTTAATAAAGAATAAATTTTATTTAAAACGTTAGGCAATTTGTTTTTAGCAATATGTCCAAGTGAACAGATTGACCAAACTCCATCATAAACACCCTCTGGTAAATTTAGGTCTTCTATATCCATTAATTCAAAAGTTGCAGCCAGCGCATGTGATTTAGCAATCTCAATTAGATTAGAAGAAAAATCAATGCCAAGAATATCGGCACCTAACTCAGAGAATATCTTCGCATCTCGACCTGAGCCACAACCTAGATCAAGAATTTTGGCTTTAGGAGGTAATAAATTAATAAATTTTTCAATCGATTGTTGAGGCGCAAGATCAGCAACATTACACGCAAACTCTTTTGCAGTGGCTTCATAGCTCGCCTTTGTGATTTCTTTGTTCATTAACATTATTATTAGTATCCTTTATTTTTCTAAAAAATTTATTTTTAATTTTCGCTTTCTATTAACTGCTGATAGTGGCTAAAATATGAAAAATTCAATAGGCTGCTACTTTTTCTTAGTCAAAAGAGATAATCAAATTAACGGAAGTCCCATATTCTCAAACATTTTTGTTAATTTAATAAGCGGCAATCCAATTAAAGCGGTATAATCATTACCAGATAAATGATTGACTAACGTAATTCCAAATCCCTCTATTTTCAAACTGCCTGCACAATCAAGTGCTTGCTCTTTTTGTATATAATTTTTTATCATTGTTTTTGACAAAGTTCTAAATGAGACGTCAAAAGTATCCACATCAATTTGTTTTTCATTTGTTTTAGTATTTAAAATGCAAATTCCCGTAAAAAAAGTAATTGTCTTTCCACTCATCATTTGTAATTGTTCAACAGCTTTTTCTTCAATGAGTGGTTTACACAAAATATCGTTACCCAGTACTCCAATGGTATCTGCGCCAATAATTAATGCATTTGAAAATTGACTCGCGACAGCTTCTGCTTTTTCCTTTGCAAGACGTTTGACTAATGAATCAGGACTTTCATGCTCAAGAGGCATTTCATCCACGTTTGATTTCATACATTCGAATGGAACTTGTAATTTTTCCAATAACATCTTTCTGGCTTCGGATGTAGATGCTAAGACTAGCTTTAACACGCGCCCTATTCCTCTATAAATAACAATTCAGGTGATAAAATCAACCGTTCTTTTTCTCTTCTACTCATTTTTTTGATATAACTTTCTAACCGCTTGGCGGTTTCTAAATGATTGATTTGCCATGATTGAGCGATTTTAATTGGCTTAAAACTTCGGGTATATTTACACTTGGCGGTGCCAGTGAGATGTTCTTTGAAACGGCGCTCAAGATCAGTTGTATAACCTGTATAGTAAGCACCGTTTTTACAAAGCAAAATATAAACCCAGTAAGACTTATTCACCTGCTTAAAATTGACCAAATAATTCTTTTGCTCTTTTCCTCATCTTTGCAGGTGTGACGTCTTCAATATGGGTTGATATAAACCATTGATGGCCGAATGGATCTTCAACAGCACAACTACGATCGCCATAGAACATGTTCTCAATTTCACGAATCGCTTTAGCGCCTGCAGAAACGGCTTTTTTGAAAACTTCATCTACGTTTTTTACATATAAATGAATACCAACGCCTGCGCCATTTTTCGCACTCATTGCTCCTTTCTCAGGAGATTCATCCGCTAACATAATAATTGAATCACCCACTTTTAATTCCGCATGAGCTACCCTTCCATTAAATTCCATTCGCATACGTTCTTTTGCACCCAATACTTTCTGGTAAAATTTAATGGCCTTCGCTGCATCATTCAAAATGAGATAAGGTGTCACACTGGTGTAGCCTTTAGGAATTGCCGACACTTTTTTCTTTTTTAGTTTTGAAACAGTTTTTTTAGCGGAAATTTTTTTTGGTTTGGTGACTGTTTTTGCAGTCAATTTTTTATTTTTTAATGATAATTTTTTGGGGCGTGCCATTGTCAATCTCCTTATCTTAATTAATTGTTAATTGTCTCTTTTAGTTGGATTGCGGCTTTGAATGTCGCAACAACAGCTTTTGGAATTGTCATTTCTTTGCCTGTTGCGGGATTGCGGCCTTTTCGTGCAGCTCTTACCTTCGCTGAAAAACCACCGAAGCCTGGCACCATAATTTTTTCTTGTCGCGCCATTTTTTCAGCGATTACCTCGAAGGTTGCCGAAAGTGCCTTTTCAGCATCTTTGTTAGATAATCCGGATTTTTCAGCGATCAGTGCAATTAATTCTGCTTTGCTCATTTGAGTCTCCTAGAGTGATCTATGATTTAAAGTTAAGATAATATACTAATAGCGAAAGCTGCTGTAGCTTTTCTAAAAATAAATTAACCTACATCATCCTTGTCATAATTTGCATAGACTTTAACTGCTTTCATATCTGAGTCGAGAACCATGACTTCCGCAGCTAGTAATCCGCGGTTTATTTTATAATACAGCACGATACTCTGCGGGGAAGCAAACACATCAAGTAATTGAAAATGTAACGTTGAAAACTTCTTTAACTGACGGGAAAAATAATCGCGAAGATTATCTATGCCCTGAACAATTCCCTTAGGATCAGCCAAAACCTTTTGAACTACCGGAGAACAAAATTCAATGGTATCTGCATAATGCTTCATGATCAAATCAACATCATGTTTATTCCAGGCATCCAACCACTCATGGGCAAATTTCCAAGCTTTTTCTCTATGAATCATTTTATATTCCTCTCAAATTAGATGTTTTAATTTTCATACGCCTTATTTTCAAATACACGCTGAAGTCTCTTTCTTCACGTTAAACAAATCCCCTGCCTATCCGAAGAGTAGTGGTACCAAGAGCCAATAAAGTAATTTTTAGCGACAGGAAGAATATAGATTTTTCTACACTGGTATTTTCCGGTTAGAGTATCTTTTCTCCAGCGACCTTTTAACCAGCCACCACCTGCTTTAGCCTTGTTAATTTCCTCTTGGACAACCAATAATCCGGTCGAATCTTTATAGTTAAATTGATTTTTACCAATTAGCTCAGGATGCAAAGGGGAAACAAAAAACATGCCATTGTAATTACCAATAACAATATCATTTGAGTTTTTAAATTTAATAATAGCCTTTTCTATCCCATTTTTTTTGATGTAGTTTTCAGCTTATTTGACGACGGTGATAACTTTTAATTGATCTGCACTAACCGTCTTTGAATTGAAAGCCTCAGCAGCATTGAAACAGAACAGTGATATAATAAACAGCACTCCAACGAGTTTTATAGTTTTTTTCATAAAATTCTCACTTTTTATAGATACAAATCGACAGAAACAATTTTTAGCTTCACCTTTATTTTATAGACTGCGTCAGGTCATTCCTTTGAGAGGGTTGATGTGTCTATTAGCTTTACGACAGATACTATTCTCTATTCATTCGTCAGTATTAGTTCATCTAGGCGTAAATTCTTGATGCCAATTGCTGCCGCACATTGTAAAAAAAATGCAAACTGAAACGCACCTCGATTGATTTTTACTTTTATGCTGTTAGTTGTGTCATTGACACCCAGTGCCGTTAATTTTTCTTGTAACTGATCATATGTAATTCCTCTACGTTTTAACTCAGCTTTTAAAATATTTGCAGCTAACGTATTCCAATTTGATTCCATTATAAGCCGCCTTTTATTATAAATACGTAACCAAAGATACACAAAAATAACTTAAGAGTCAAAAATGTATTGGCTTAGGTTTCATATGTGTTACGATTGTATCGTACTAGTTGCTAAAGATACATCAAGGAGATTCAAATGGAAAATAAAAGTGTTTTTATTGACGCACCAATACATGCCTACACCGGTATAAGCCGGGATACGTGTTACTACCCCCCATAAGCTAATTTAAGGACGTGCTGCGCCGCCCCTTATTATAAAATTTACCGTGAATATATGCTCTTTACGGAGTATGCCGTTTAAAGTTAGCATTTTGTACATTCTGCTTTTGATCATAATAATTAAGTAAAAGGTGGCTACAAAATAATAATCCTGCTGTGATGGGCACTCCTATAGTGGCATCTACAAGAGGTTCGGCAGAAACTGTCGCGTTGATAAATAATTTTGCACCAAAATATCCGATAGATGCTCCAACAAGATTTAAAAAAGCAGGACCAATAATGTGCATACTAGGTGGAGGTGTCGTTCCCTTAGGTGGCTCACCAAAGAAGCCAAATTTGATAGCCGTACCCATGCTAGCTGAAAGTAAACCTGTTCCTGCGCCTACAATAGAAGATGATGCTTTTACATCCCCACCACGAATTGCAGCTGTGATTCCTGCTCCTAATCCAGCGCTTACTGCATGAAGTGTTGATCTTTTTCCAATGTGACTCCAGGAGCACCTTGAGTTTCTCATAATTAAAGTTCCTTATTTTCAATAGTTGATTTAAGTTTTTTATTTAAATAATTGTAAAATGATGGTCTGCTTATGTCGTAAATTTTGCAAATTTCAGCCACGGTGTTTTTTTGTTCGTTGTACATTTCAATCATGCGATTAATTTGTCTTGAATCGAGCATCGGTGGCCTACCACCCATACGCCCACGTGCTCTTGCAGCCTTTAGACCGGCATCAGTTCGTTCGCGAATCAAGTCGCGTTCAAATTCGGCTAATGCACTAAAAATGTGAAAAATCAGCTTGCCGCTGCTTGTGGATGTATCAATATTTTCTTGTAAACACTTGAAACTAATTTTGCGCTCTTGCAATGCAGTGATAGTTTGAATCAGATGTTGAATTGAGCGACCCAGTCTATCTAATTTCCAAACAATGAGCGTATCACCTTCGCGAACGTAATTTAATGCTTTGTCCAATCCTGGTCTCTGTGATTTAACACCACTTGCAATATCAGTAAAAATTTCCTCACAACCTGCACTTTTTAAAGCATCTTCCTGCATATGCAGATTTTGATCTTCAGTTGAGACTCTGGCATAACCGACTTTCATTATTTTTACCTTTTATTTTTGGCGCGATTGTATAGCAACTCGTTTATTAAAAATAGATGCTTAACATAGATTTTTTTATAGTTTCTTTAATAGCAATTTAGACAGATAATGCGCCTCACACGTCGCAGTCGCTTGTGTAAAGAATACGACCGTTTTATAGATGGTCAAATAATGATAATTAAATGATACAAAATGAGGCATAAATGACATCGATTTATCGTACGGCCTACCCGCATTTTCATGCTAATCAGAAAATCAGGACGAAGGAGCTTGATGCAGATTATTCGTTAACCAATGCAGAATTACTCTATATCAAGCAAAATATTCGCGGCGGTGATTTAAGATTAGGATTTGCTGTTTTGCTAAAAATTTTTCAGCGCATGGGTTATTTTCCTGCGCTTGATTCAATTCCTGAGTCGGTGGTGAAACACATACGAAAGCAAATCCCATACATCAAACAATCAACCGAATTTATGTATGAGCATGACAGCTCATATAACCGCCATCGACGCCGCGTTTATGAGTACTTGAATATAAAGCGCTGGGGTAGAAACGATGATAAACAATCCGATTCATCTGTTAATCAGGGCAGAAGCCATGCTATTAAAGTTGCGTATAATACAGCACAAATAATGAATTTTCCGGCAGACATTATTAATGTTGTCATTGAAGACATGAAGAAGAATAAATTTGAACTTCCTGCATTCAATCAACTCTCTCGGCTAGTAAAGCATGTTAGATTTTTAGTGAACAATAAAATTTTCAAAAATATTTACAGAAACTCAAGCCTCATCAAATAGAAATGCTAGATGCATTATTAGAAGTTAAATCAGATTACAATCGCACAGGATATAACGGATTAAAACAACCCCCAAAAAAACCAACAATCAGCCATTTTAGAGAATTAATTAAGCATCATGATTGGTTAATCTATATGGATGGAATAGAAAAATACGTGGAGGATATTTCAAAAGTAAAACTACAACAATTTGCGCAGCAAGCAAGATCGCTCGATGCCAGTGATTTAAAAAATTTTACTCCAGCTAAACGCTATGCACTAATGATATGCCTGCTTTTTCAATCACAATGTCGGGCTAAAGATTCTCTTGCAACAACATTCTGTAAAACAATGGCGAAAATGCACAAAAAAGCAAGAGAGAAGCTTGAAAAAATAAAAGAAAACACCGAGCAAAAAACACATGATTTACTCACCTTATTTTCCGATATCTTGGTTGATTTTAAGGAAAAAAACCCAACCCAAAAACTATTAAAAAGTGTCATTGGAAAGCTTGATGATAATGGCGGAGCAGCAGCATTACATGCGGATTGTGAACAAGCTGTCGCTTGCAAAAGTAAAAATCATTTGCCATTGGTATGGGAATTTTATGAAAACAAACGGTCCACACTATTCAAATTGCTACATGCTCTCAATTTACAGTCTACTACCCAAAATGATTTTCTTGTTAAAGCGATGAATATCATGTTAGAAAATGAGGATAAAAAATCAGAATACTTAGACATACAGGTCAACCTATCTTTTACATCAGAATCTTGGAGAAAATTAATTATAAAAAAGGACGGTGAGCAAGTATTAGTTGCGCGTCGATATTTAGAAATTTGCATTTTTTCCCACCTCGCTGAGTATCTAAACTCAGGCGATATATTTATCAATGGTGCGGAATCGTTCGCAGATTATCGTAAAGAATTATTGAGCTGGAATGAATGCCTTACTTTGCTAAATGCGTATTGCAAAAAAGCAAATATCCCAAACAATGCGAAAGAATTTGTTGATCTTGTTCGTACTAATTTTATTAATATTGCTGATAAAGTTGATCGTGCATACCCTGAAATTGAGGAATTTAGTATCGATGATAAAGGTGTGCCGCATTTAAAAAGACGGGCTCCTAAAAAGAGACCGCCAAGCGCTATCTGGTTAGCTAATAAAATTAAGGAACGCATGCCAGAGCGTAACCTTCTGGATATTCTATGCAGTACACATCATTACACAGGTTGGGCTAATATTTTCGGGCCAATTTCGGGTAGTGATCCAAAAATTGATAATGCTGTTGAGAAGTACATTTATACCAATTTTGCCTATGGTTCTGGAATGGGAGCAACACAGGCAGCTCAGCACATTAAAACACATCTAGCCCGGATATTTCATCAAAAATCTAAATCTACCATTCAATCGCTACATGGTTGTTGTTAAGCTTGTCTTGCCATGCAAATAGATATTTTTTGCTCAATTTTTTAAAAATTACAAAATTAAGGCGAGCAAAAGCATTCCCATTTTTTAACGAGGCCGGGAGCAGCCCCATTAAATTCATTCAGGACACAATTTTCTTGCTGTTTCTAAAAATAATGATTGTTTCGGATAGTTGCTCGATAATAAAAATTGAATGCGTCGTGTGTTACGTAAAATGATCGCGCCAATTTTATATAATTTTAATCGAATGGTTTCGCATTGCGCATTTGCAAGCTCTGTATTTTTCAATGCTATTCGTCGCATACTTTCCATTAAAATGTATGCGATGCTCGAGAAAATTAAACGTAATTGATTTGGCCACCATTGATGACAACTCGTGCGGTCAGAAAATAGTCCGCGCTTTATTTCTTTAATTCGATTTTCCATGTCACCTCGCCCACAATAATGTACTTCATATAATTCTTGTGGCGTGAATCCTACTTCGTTAGTAACAATATAGCGTGGATTAGAGCCTTTATCAGTATGTTCTGATTTAGCAATCACGCGTCTTTCATCTTTCCAACTTCCTGCCGCATAATTAAATTCACTAAAAATACGCTGCTTTTCCTTTGTTTTATTATATTTTTCTTCCGCTAATTTCTGCATATCTTCTGAAAATTTATTTAATCGATTGTTTTGTGCAATGCCTACAATGTAAATCACATTGCTTCGTTCGCACCAACGCAACATCGGATCACGACAAAATCCACTATCCCCTCTAAAAATAATTTTTACATTTGGCCATGATTGTCTTATTCGTTTTACCAACAATGATAAAATTGCCCATGCATGTTTTGCACCGTCAATATTACTTGGTCGTAAATAGCTAATGAGCAGCTGATCTCCACAAAAAACGTGCAGCGGCAAAAAACAATGACAATCATAATATCCGTGAAAATGACGGTTTTCTTGATGTCCATGCACTTCATCTTCTGTCGCATCAAAATCTAAAATAATTTCTGAAGGCGGTATCTCAAATGATTCAATAAATTTTTCAACCATCAATTTATTCGAATCAACTATCATTTTTCGATTTGCTCTATTTTCCATGCGGCACAATGTCGGACTACTTGCTAGTGGTTTAATTCGATCAACCGCTGTTTGGATGGCAGGATCGTTTCTTAATGTCGTGTGATCATTTAAATCTTCATATCCTAATGCAATTCCATAGATACGTTGTTTTAGCATGCTAATCAGTGAATGCTTAATCTTTGTGGGTTCTCGTGGATCTGGAATAATCTTTTCTAATTCAGAGGTTAAGTTTATTTTACGATCAATTTCCCGCAACAATAACACGCCTCCATCGCTTGTGACTTCTTCTTCAACAAATTTTGCTTCAACAATTCGGCCTTGGCAGGCTGGTAACGTCACTATTTCCTTGATACACTTTGTCATGGTGAGAGTCATCCTGATTCTACTGTAAGAAGATGAATCTTAAAGGATAATTTAGACTTTCACCACTTCCTTATGAAATATTCGGGCTAGACCTATCAGCACATATATTGTCATGGATTAATCGTCGTCACGTAACACCAAAAATGTTAGATCAGGCTCGAGAACTACTTATTAATTGCGCCAATTTATTTCCACTTCTTTTGGCATGGGGTGATGGCAAGTCATGTGCAGCTGATGGAAATCTACGAGAACTACGTGAAGAAAATTTAATTGCTGAATTTCATGTTCGCTATGGTAAAAAAGGTGGTATCGCATATCATCATGTCGCTGATAATTACATTGCCTTATTTTCAACTTTTATTCCTTGCGGTGTTTGGGAAGCTGTCGCAATCATAGAGGGACTATTACAAAATAAATCTGATGTTCAACCCGATACTATTCATGCTGATACACAAGGCCAATCGACTATTGTGTTTGCGGTGGCATACTTACTTGGATTTAAATTGATGCCACGAATTAGGAATTGGGATGATTTGAAATTTTTTCGGCCTAATAAAAAAATAAAATATAAAAACATTGATAGCTTATTTAGTGATGCTATCAAGTGGGATCTAATTGCAACTCATTGGCAGGATATGATGCAAGTTGTTTTGTCCATCAAAGCTGGTAAAATCAGTTCGACATTGTTGTTGAGAAAGCTCGGGAATTATAGCCGTAAAAATAAGCTTTATTTGGCTTTTCAAGAATTGGGACGTGTTCTCAGGACACAATTTTTGTTGGAATATATTTCCGACGTTGAGATGCGAGAAACCATTACTGAAAAAACAAATAAAGTCGAAGCTTATAATGGGTTAAGCGAATGGGCTTCATTTGGTTCTAGACATTTAGTCGCAAGCAATGATGAAGATGAGATGGAAAAAGCCATCAAGTATAATGATATTTTGACGGATTCAATAATTCTGCAAAATATTGTTGATGAAACTAATATCATCGGCCAATTGAAAAATGAAGGTTACAACATCAAAAAAGATGATGCCGGTTATTTAAGCCCATATCTTACTAAGCATATCAAACGATACGGTGACTACATAGTTGATATGAATCGTGTGCCAAAAGATATTAGCGTAAGTCGAAGCCTTGTATTGTGGTAAAAATAGTTTTTTATACAAGTTACATAACAAATTAGCTAAGAATATTAATGCTGATTTAGAGAAAAGACACTTGCTTTTTGGCTTATGGGGGGTAGTAACACGTATCCCGGCTTATACCGTGGTTCACCCAGTGCGATGGACAAAGCGTTAAAGATTCCTGGCATTGATCCGTTGGCGAAAACAGCTTCTCAGGAAACGGTGCTGCATTGTGCGGCGTGGGGTGGTTCACCCAGTGCGATGGATAAAGCGTTAAAGATTCCTGGCATTGATCCGTTGGCGAAAACAGCTTCTCAGCAAACGGTGCTGCATTGTGCGGCGTGGAGTGGTTCACCTAGTGCGATGGACGAAGCGTTAAAGATTCCTGGCATTGATCCGTTGGCGAAAACAGCCTCTCAGGAAACGGTGCTGCATTTTGCGGCGTGGAGTGGTTCACCCAGTGCGGTTATGTACTTGAGAATTTGCAGCAAAGATTTCGATCTTGGACTTGATCCACGTATACTAGATAACGCTGGACACGATGCTTTTTGGTATGCAGGGCAATCAAAAAATACTGAAGGCGTTAGTGCTGCATTACGTGCGCCAATTAATATATTGAGAGTAGAGCATTCTACAAAAGAAGCTAAAGAAGACGATTCAGAACCAGAAAAATTTTCAAATAAACGCTGTGCGATTATGTAGTTATTAAGGTTTGAATTTACACAGGCGTTAATCTCGCCAAAAATTTTTAAATCGGCTTGGCGAAAGCTCAGTGTAAATCACGGTGTTTTTAATATTGGCATGTCCCATGTAGCTTTGAATGGCGCGGGTGTCCTGCCCGTTATTGGCGAGATAAAATCCCGTGCTGTGTCTTAACATGTGGGGATGGATCGTGAAATCAAGCCCTGAATTTTTTCCCGCTCTCGCAATCAGATGGTGTACTGTTCTGGTTGTGAGAGGGGTATTGCGTTCGCTGATAAAGACATAAGGCGAGTTTGGATAGTGGCGTTGTAGTTTTTTAAGTGCGCGTAATTCGATTCCTCGTATAGGATGAGTGGAAGGTAAACCGTTTTTAATTCGACTGACGTGTAATAATCCTAGCTTTAAATCGATTTGATCCCAGCGTAATGAAATGATTTCACTGACTCGGAAAGCGTGGCGAAACATGAGCAAAATAAGCGTGTCATCGCGATGACCATGACGGCCTGTGTTGCGTGCGGCCTTTCGTATGGAATCAATTTCGTGTGTCGCCAGATATTCGCGGCTTCTCGCAGTTTTGTTCGGTTTTCGTTTGGGTGGGTTGGAATTTAACTTTGCCTTTTTCGGTGGTTGGGTGTGATTTTTTGGCATGCATGAACTTCCTTTGTTTTAGAATGTTCATGGTAACAGGGAATTTGAACATTGCCGAAAAGGGCCATTTTAGGCAATGTTTTAACTTTTGCAGCCCTCTATTCTTCTGGTTTTAATGTTTAGCATGTCTTGATGAATTGAAAATAGCGATTTTTGAAACCTATCGTGGTATTGGCTTTCATCATATTTAAAATTATCATCATCTACCCAATGAAAATTAGACAGGTGAATAAAGTTTTTGTTTCTATTTGCTAACTGTATAGTAAATTCCTCATTCGTATTTGTATTTAGGATAGTGACGTAGTTTGTGCTATCTAACAAGGCTATGTAAGTTCCTGATGGAGATAAGTAAGCAGTAGTTGGGCCATTAACTAATTTTAGTGGCTTTATTTCTTTTTTTTGAATATCCGCAACAAAGCTTAGCAATGGCCATCCGGCGTTTCCTCCGGCTGCTGTCTCAGCAGTGAGGTAAAGTTTCCCTGCTTTTTCATCAAAAGCTAAAAACTCAGGCCCAAGAATAATACATGGTTTATAGCATGCTGATTGATTCGGATTATTCGATAAATATTCAGAACACAGTAAGGAGTCAATTTCTCGACAATCAGATTCTGATACAGGAAGATCATTCCCAGTAATTATCCAATCCATATGTCCATATACTGGTATCATTGGATGCATATTTCTTATCATTCTATTTTTTGATGGATTAGGTTTAAAAATTACTGCTTGAATAATTATTTTTTTTGCGAAAAGCTTATTTTCTCCTGTTTTGAAGTCGTCCACACTATGAATGGCAATCATTTTATAGAGGTGGGTACTTACAATTTTTTCTGTAATAGATTGAGCAGCAGCGCGCGTAAAAATTGTTACTCCTATTAGAAAAATAAATAGGATCATAAAAAGTCTGTTTTTTATTATCATGTTTTATTTCCAATACTACAGTTCAATACTTTTTCTACATAATCTGGATCTGCACCCGGACATAATGTAGGTTTAATCACCCACTGACCCGAACAATTTTCTGCATCACGAGGTTCCCAGCGATATTCTCGGCCACAGTTATAACGACGAATAGACTCTCTTTCTATTTGCTCAGAATTAAGTTGTGATGGGATACCTTCAGGACAAATTGGCAACCCTTTTTTTTGCCTTTCTTTATTTAGTCGCGTTCGTTCTGTTATATACAAGTTACGAGCTTCCTGACGTTTATTATTGAGTATAGACAATCCCTCAACAATATTTTGCTTCCAGTTCCAGACGGCTTCATCCGATGGTTGTGGATGATATATTTGCATGATTCCTACACCACCCACCTCACCTTGATCAGTTCGACCTACCAAAGGCAATCCTTGTCCCGCTTCTAGCTCTGCATCAAATTGTCGATAGGAACTTTCTTGACAGGCTATATGCTGTGAAGTGTCATCAATTAGTAATTGCTCAATTAAATTTTTTCCAGGATTTGTACCATCAATAGGATAAGTTGAATTAGCAATCAAAGTGTTGTCGTATTCAACAGAAAGATCGAGTGTTCCTCCTCTCACACCATTAAGAAGGTTAAACTTTGGCTCATATGAGCCATTATCTGTTGTAGTCTTTGGTAAATCATCAGTAATTATTCTACTGGGCGTTAAGTTATACTGAATATTAACATTCCAGTTAAATTGGAATGGTTTTTCAGATTGTATTAAATCAAATTCATCTCGTCTTTTTAACCTTGCATATGCCTTTAATTCTGGCATACGTGGCTCTTTAGTAATAGTAAATACAGTTCCCGGATTTGGTTTGATGATATCAAAATTTATATTATTGTTAAGCCATCTGAATTCACTTGAATAATTCGTGCTATCTATCCAGTTACCTTGGATGCTCGTGCAATTTGATGAAGTAAATGTGCCGTCCATTTTGATCCACCATTTGCAGCTATCCTGATCCTGATTTTCGTAAGCAGCTTTAAAACTAAATCCAGAAGGTCCTGCGGTTCCAGATACCAATAACCTTCCACATGTTTGATCGGGCATTCCTCTCCAGTATCCTGTCAAATTCGATCCGTCTTGCGAAAGATTCCACTTACCTGTCCCTCCTCCTGGATCATCGTCAAACCACCCACCACTTAAGTTACAATTCTTAGTTTGAGAAAATGATAATGAAATATTGAACATTGCAATTAAAAATATAAATAACATCCACTTTCGGCTTGGCATGATTTATCCTAATATAAATTTCCAAGAAGACATTATTTTTTGTAGTGTCCTTCAATGTGTTAATATTTATTTTTGCGAGGTTTGTCTTTTTCAAGTCACGACAAAAATTTTCATGTACATCAAGAGCTATTAGCAGTTTTACTGTTGGGGGATCCGCCTTATATGTCAGTAATATTTCTTGATGGTGTACGTTAAATTTGTAAACAAAAATTCCGATAAATCTCTTTTTTCGGTCAAAGCCTTTTTTCTTCTATTATAATTACGCGGAAACGCATCAAAGTAGGCAATGTTTCTTTATGCAGCCTCTTTTGGAATCGCTAAGGGTTTGAGGTGAAGTTTGTTTTTTTTCTGTTGTGCCTTCCATAGATCATAACCTGCTTGCAAATCAACCCACAGTTTGTCAGACGTGCTAAAAACGACTGATATTCTGATGGCCATTTCTGGGCTAATGTTTATACGGCCGTTAAGAAGTTTTGAAAGCGTAGGACGTGATACTTTCAACGCCCTTGCTGCTTCTGTCACAGAAAGACCTAACGGCTCTAAGCAAAGACTTTTTACCAAGCGGCCAGGATGTTTTGGATTATGTATCATATTGATAGCCTCTTTAATGATAGTCTTGGTAATTAACTAAAACAGCATCTTGTCCATCAAATGTAAAGGTTAACCGCCAGTTTCCACTTACACTTACGGCATAAAAACCTTTTAACTCTCCACTTAGCTTATGAAATTTGAGCCCAGGCAAATTCATTTGTTCAGGCGATGTTGCGAAATCTAACACCTGTAAAATATCGTGCAATCTATCCGCATGATTTGCGTTTATTTTTGCTGTAGGGGGTCTGCTGAAATCCCCCATAAATGTTAACTTCGCCTCGAAACCCGCTCTACAGAGTCATTTTACCCATTAGTTTTATCTAAAAAATCCACCCAATTTTATGCTGCAATTAATGATGGATTTATGGCTTTATCAAGAATTTTTCTTAACAGTTCGACTACACTATCAACGTTGACATTTTTAATCGTTTCAGTAAATTCGTATAGCCCACTGATATTGAGATGTTGCGATGCAAGCGGTGAGATGTGCCTCAAGTATTCAACTGCAGCCTTGTCATTTTTTAGAAGAGCATTTTCATACAATTTTGATAGCAGATGCATGTTGTAATAAATAATAATCAGTGCAAGCAATCGAGTGCATCGCCCCGCGTGGAAGAACCCCCATTTCTGTAGGGTAATTATTAAGCAGGCTCAGCCTTTTTGACCTTTACTTTATCCGAAGCAAATCTCTCTCGCAAAATTTCTTCTAGCTTTTCAACTAACAAAGCAATATCAATCACACAATTGATTGTACTGCTCTACTTTATTTGTGGTGGCTGTAATGGTTTCACGTAGTTCAACATTAGAAATGTACTCCAACAAAAATTGGGTCCGGATAACATAGCCCAATTCTTGAAATGCACGATACAAACGATTTTTTCTACTGTAATTATTTAGCTTGCGTAGCAATAATGACGAGCTCATTTTCCCAGCTTTAATTGATAAAGCAACTTGCATGAGATCAGCCCAGTGCGTTTCTATCAGATCCCAATCTATTGTCTCGCTAAATAAGCTATCAATGTGTTTGTATTTTGAATTTTTAATTGGTCTGAAAAATTTTAAATCCTTCCAATTTCGTATTCTTGGCATGAGTTTTATTCCAAACAAATAAGCCAATGCAAATACTACCGTCGACTGTCCCTGAGTGTCAGCATGTATTGTATCTGGCCTGATGTCTGATTGATTTTTTAAAAGGGCTTCAATAATTTCAACCGCCTCCCAAACACCACATGGTATGAATGTAGAAAATAATGCAATGTATTGATCAGAGACATGGTGATAAGCAATTCCACCTCGATGTCCGTAGCGTATGTGATATTCTGCAATTAAATTCTCTTCGCGAATATATTGTATTGTGCCATCGCCAGCGCAAGATCTTCCTGTTCCCCATGCCTTGATAATTTGAAACGTATTCGAAAAATTGATGAGCTTGGTCATCGCCTTATTCAATAAAGACGGTGTAACATGACGACGATTGACCCAAGATAGCATATGAGCAGTGGCATCTGTTTTTATGTGCTTTTCTGCTTGAGTAGGTCCCATGCGAGTGCCGTAAGCAAAATCCGTTAAAATATATCTTTCAGCAGGGTCTGCTATTTTAGAATCAAACCCAGTAATGGGTCCGAACTCGTTCGCCCAACCAGTGTAATGATGTGTATTGCATAAAATATCCAAGAGATTTCTTTCCGGCATACGATTTTTAATTTCCTGTGAAAGCCAAATAGCTTGTCGACTCCGCTGTTTTGGAGATCGTTTTTTTAGAATAGGATTTCCTTTTTCATCAATCACTAATTCTGTTATATCTGGAAATTGCTTATCAACGCGATCGGCTATTTGAATAAAATTATTTCGTAAATTTTTCACAAAATCTTTCGCATTATTTGGGATGCCGACTTCATCACAATACTCATTGAGTAAGGGTTGGCATAATTTCCAATCCAATAATTCTTTTCGATAATCCGCATAAGTTTCTGCGCCTTCAATATAAATATCGCCAGATCTTAGTTCATTCGAAAGACAGGAAAATACAGCCAGTTCCAAATAACGCCGCGATATTACGTTATTTGATTTATTTTTTTTGGAAATTAAATTTTGCCATTTTTCAGGTGCAAATGAAACATCCACGTTATCATCTTCAAAATATTCTGACTTAATATTGGCATGGGATAATACTGTCTGAAGAGCATTAATCAACGAGTTGTCTTGAGAAGTTGATTTTAAATTTAATATTTTTGCCAGCTTTAATAAAGTGGATCTTTTAGGAGAAAAATATTCCCATAATAATGGAAGATAACTGTCACAGTGATAAGCAACCACTTGTTCACATTCATTGTGTAATACGCCAACTCCTCCATGGTTAGACATGGCGGTTATAACATTTTTTCCAATCATATCCGGCGATTTTTCTTCCTTGCATATAACCAGGACATCATAAAATGCACCTAAAAGATGTTTAGTCATTTCTTCTTGTTGCTTACGTAGGAATTCATGTTTTGCGCTTGCTTTCTTGTGCATTTTTGACATCGTTCTGCTATACATAATAGCCAATGAGTCTTTAGCGCGTCTTTGTGCATGATTGATCAAACATAGAATTAATGCGTAACGACGATGTTTGCTCATCTCTTTAAAATCACTTGCGTCTAGTGATTTTGCTTCAACAGAAAACTGCTGCAATTTCACTTTTGAAATATCTTGGAGAAATTTTTCTATATTACCGAATAATAATAGCCAATCGTGATGTTCAAGTAGCTCTTTGAAATGAGAAATCGTAGGATTCTTGGGTAACCGTTTCAAGCTGTTGTATCCAGTTTTATTGTGGTCTGGTTTTATTATAAATAGCTCATCTAACATTTTTAATAGATTGTCATCAAGTTGCTGATATATTTGTTTGAATATTTTTCGGTTAACAAGTGAGCGTGTATGTTTTACTAATCGATTCAGTTCATTGAATGTAGGTAATTCATAATGATGATGAACGAGCTCTTCAATCACCACGTTGATAATATCCGCAGGGTGGTTCATTGTCTGCGCGGCCTGATAGGCAATTTGGATGGCATGACGTCTCCCAGGATGTTGTGATTTACCATCGGTATTATTTTTCTTCCAACGATTAATTTTTAAATAAGAACAAATTTGGTTTCGGTGAGTGTATCGCGTTTTTTTATGATCATAATGAGGTGCGATATCATTATCAAATTGACCTAAACATTTTTTGATATGTTCAACAATAATTACCGGTACATCTTTGAACTCAGCAAAATAACCCAAGCGTTGGAATGTTTTTAATTGAACGGCAAAATTTAACCGCATGAGAGGAGCTCGTACGTTTTGTTTAACGTAAACCAATTCATCTGGGGTGAGTGAGTAAAATTGCTCGAGCTCCTGTTCTTTGAGTGCGCGCCCGGGAGCAAACCGCGGATAGGCAGTGCGTTCAATTGATGACATTAAAACCTCCTCATTTTTCTATTTGTATGCTCTTATTTTGTCCGTCTATAAAACCCTCGTTTTCCATACATGAGCTACAGTTACATGGGAGGTGCATTATATGTCTAGTTTTATGTAAAACAAAGCGTACAAGATTCAATGGTAAGCATCTTTATTTGAATAATGAGTTCATATACAATTCACCATCAAAAATAACCAGGAGGCGTCATGAAAATCGGATATGCGCGTGTTTCTACCGCTGATCAGCACTTACGAATGCAGGAGGATGCACTGAAAAGTGCTGGCTGTGAGGAAATCTATACGGACGTTATCAGCGGTGTTAAATCACAGCGCCCCGGACTAGATAAGGCACTCAATTATATTCGCGAGGGCGATACATTGGTGGTGTGGAAGCTTGATCGATTAGGACGTTCTATCCAGCACCTAATTCAAACCGTCACATCACTCATGGAAAAGAAAATTAGCTTTAAAAGTTTGCAAGAAAACATTGACACATCTACGAGCGGTGGCAAGCTTATTTTCCATATTTTCAGTGCGTTAGCGGAGTTTGAGCGAGATCTTATACAGGAAAGAACACAAGCAGGATTAAAGGCAGCAAGAGCTCGCGGGAAAATGGGCGGCAGGCCACCATTACTTGATACAAGACAGATAAATCGCATGATTGAAATGTACGACGAGCAGAAAAATACCGTGGCTGAAATTTGTAAAATCTACAATGTTAGCCGGCCATCATTTTACAATTATCTTAATAATAGAAGGCGTGAACTGGCTAAGCAGAACACTGATTAATACAACAGATTTAGAAAAGAACTTGACATTTTTCTTATGCCCGAATTAATAGCGAATCCCGGCACGGGGTGTAGACGCATCAACGTGGGAAAATAACCTAAAAAGTGTAACATCCGCTTTTCATAGCTTCGTTGAAGCAACCCATCAACAGGAGGGTACAGGCGGAAGAAGATCTTACATACGCGATGAGCTTAATAAATCCAGTGAGCAGGTAATAGCCGCTATACGACGATATGAGGTAACAAAACCCTTAGATGACTCTATGGATGCTATTAGCACGGCTTCACAAAAGATGGTTTTTGGGTTGCAAAAATTTCTTTTAGGAGTTGTTTTGGTACCTCAGAAGCTAGCCGCAACAAAACTAGGACAAGGGTTTACGGTAACTGAAACGTGGCAAGGCGAGCGCTTATTGAAGTTAGAAAGTTTAATAGGACTTGGGCCAGAAAAAATAATCGCAAAACTGAGAGAAGAAAAACAACAAAGCGTAGGATATGACGGTGCTGTCGGTACGGTGTACACAAATCCTTTTGTCGCAAGAGTAAACAAACTAGAAAATAATCCACAAACACCGGATGGCATCTATTATGCTTTTTTGAAAGTGGTTTTTCCATTACTCGGGAAACCCAATGGTAGTCAAAACATTCAAAGGTTATTAAAAGAAAATGGTGCGAACTTCGAGAGAGCTATTAAAAATGGAGGGCAGTTTCAATCAACAATATTAGCAATGCCTACAAAAGAATGGGAATTTATTGAGACTTCAATCAATCTTTTTGATCAAAGCTACAACCTGGTCTATTTTATGAAGTCGCTTAAAGGGTTCATGGGATCTGTGGGAAAAATAGGTTTACATAATAATAAGCGCCTGCATAGCCTTCTTGAGGTCATGCTAAAAAAAACATTTCGCCATCTACAACTTAGATTAGAAAGATTAAAAGCATTGAAAATAAAAACTCCCATAAGGGGTGCGTGGCTTTCGCAACTTGATGAAATGCTTATACAGATTACCAATGCAGGCAAATTAATTAATACTGAATCTCAAAAGTTCGAAAGAGATTTCGCATTAATTGCAGACCCAGAACACATCAAAGAAGATTTTGAAAAACAAAAAGAAGACTTATTACTCGCTGCATCTGGGTTGTGTGACGCCTCAGGATTGAAAATTGGACTCCTCTCAGATCTTCGAAATGAAATTCAAAATGCAGACTTGCACAGCTTTACGATTGTCAGAAGTGCTGAAGATATGGAGCGAACTAACCGCAATTTGGCTATGGCCTTAGACTCAGCTGAGGCAGCAAGGATTGAAGCAGAGAGGGCGAAGCGGCTGGAAGAAAACTTAAAAGCCGCAAATGAGACAATTCAAGACCTTCAGAAAGACAAAGAAGAGCTACAAATATCTTTGACTCGACTCGATACAAAGATTGTATCTTTAGAAGAAAAAGCAGCCGCTGTAAACACAAACGTTCAAGATTTTATTTTAGAACAGAAAAAAATAGCTGATTACCTTTGCAAGGAAATTGAGAATGGTTTAAAAGACGCAGAGACAATAGCACCATCCGAACAAAAAAAAAGGTCTGATGCAAAGGCTGCTGAAGCAACTCCAGCAGGAGACCTTGTTAATACTGTCGTAAAAATAATATCCATTAAGAATCGTCTTGAGGAGTATCTCAAGCTCTGTCGACAGCTACAGAGTGCTACTAATGATTTTATTAACAAACATAATGTGGCAACGACAGCTCTTGATTCTGAAATTGGTAGTATTAAAGACACAACGGAGGCAATCAGGACTCAGATAGATAAACTGGGAAATACTATTCAGGAATTGCAATCGAAAATAACATCAATGCAAATTCAAATGGAAAAAGAAAGAGTAGAGAAAGAAAAACTACTCCACGAAAAAGAAAGACAAATAGCAGAACTGAGGGAGCAACAAGCAACGCAATCGAGGAAATCGAAAGAACAAATGGATTCGGAAGTGAAAAGACAGGTCGAGTTAAGACTACAGGAGCAAAAAGTGAGTGCCTCACTCCCAACACATAATACTCAAGCGGTTGATGCCATGAAATCACCGTCAGCTGTAGATAACTGGATACAAAAGGAAATATCTCCGACATACCCTGAAAAAAGCGACGATTCTACACAAAAAATAAAATATTTGGATGCACTCGAGAAATGGTCTAAAAACGCACCTGATGAACTCGTCATAGAGATGGGTAATTATTTAGTAACTGAATCAAAAAAAAATCATCTCCTGGGCAAAGAAAAAAATTGGATTGTACAAATGAAACTCCAGTCAGATCAAACCAAGTCTATGAGCAAAGCAATAGATATTTTAATAAATAAGTTAGCTCCTGAAAATCAAGATAAAATTATATATTATGCAAAGCGACACAAAAAAGATTTTGATACACAAAAATTATTAAAAAGACAAAGCTGATGAGAGTCAAGTGGGTACAGCCTTTGACTAACTAGGGTGCTATGTAGTCGAACGTTAAAAACTAATTAAACCCTATAACAACAGTAAAAAAAAGGGATCCGTTGCAAACCTACTTTTTTAGCAATAAGTGGATTTTTAACGCATTGATTTTTTAATCGGTAATTTTTGCAAAGAAAACATACAAACGATATTTGCAACGAATCCTAAAAATGTTAATATTCCGGCATTATATATATTGGGAATATTTTATGACAAAAAAAGATTTGATTGACGCGATCGCAAAGCAAGCGCAGCTGACAGTTAAGCAGGCAGAAGATGCATTCAAAGCAACGTTTCAAATTATTCAAGATGTCATGACTCAAGAAGGAAAAGTTTCTATTCCTGACTTCGGTAGCTTTTCCACTAAGATAAGAGCGGAACGCCAAGGCAGAAATCCATCTACAGGAAATCCCATAACGATACCTAAAGCCGTGGTAGCAAGTTTTAAGCCTGCTACGCAACTAAAAGACTTCGTTAATTCAAACTCAGGCAAGGCTTAATCACATATGATAAAGAAAAAATCTATTCCAAAAAAACTAAAGCCAAATGGTGCTATGACTCAAATCAAACAATTACATGCTTGTATTGCTAAAGACCAAGCTGAATTAACCAAGTTATACAAAAAGACAGTGGCGGAAAGCAGTAAAAAAGTAAGCACTTTAAAAAAATCGTTGGTTAAGGCTAAGAAAACCCATGTTATCGCCACAAAGAACAAGAAAAAATCCCCAAAAAATTATACATCATCTGTATCATTACTGCAGTCCATTAAAACAGATATGGCTACAGAACAAGCCATGCTTGCTATTTTAAAAGAAGAAAATAAAAAATTTATCGCACAACACAAAGCTGCTAACAATGTAACTAAAAGTTTGGCTAAATTAATAAAGCCATCGGTTAAGGCAAAAAAAAGAAAGAATATTAAAAATAAAATTGCGGGGATCTCTACAGCATCTATTGATCAACCATCGGCTATCACTAGTTAGTCAATTTTGACTTTATGCATCAGCTGTGATTAGGGATGAGTTGTGACAAAAAAACATATTACTAAAGCGCACGACCATTTTTTTCGAATGGTGATGTCAGACAAACGGGTTGCGCGCGAATTTTTTGAAACACATTTACCAAACGATTTACTTAAAATAGCCGATCTTAATTGTCTTGAATTGCAACCGGGTTCGTATATTGACGACATGCGTCAAGAGTCCATTGCGGACACGCTCTTTAAAACAATAATAGATGGGCATGAGGCCTTTTTATATCTCGTAGTTGACCACCAGAGTAATCCTGATGAGTTAATGCCTTTTCGGATATTGAAATATATTTGCAATATAATTTCTCAGCATTTAGACGGCACAAAGAGCAAGCAGATACCTCTCATTATGCCGCTTGTTGTTTATCATGGATCACGTCATTGGAGCTTTTCAACAAATATTAATGATTTGGTCGATGCCCCAAGAAATATAGTAGATACCTATTTTCTAAAGCCATTCACGCTCATTGATCTTAATCGAATAGATGATGCCATTTTAAAAGAAAGAACTTGGCTTGGTGTTATGGAGCTGACCTTAAAGCATATTTTTGCTAGAGATATGCTTCCATATCTTCATGATATTATTGAATTATTAAAACGAGCTGAAAAAGTTGACGGTAAAAATCTTGCCGAAATGGTGCTAACATATATACTAGATCGAAGTGAAATGAGTAATAGAGATACATTTATAGATATGGTTAGGGCAGGACTTTCGCCAGAAGTAGGAGATAAAATCGTGACTATTGCAGAACAGTTTAAAGCAGAAGGTAAAGCAGAAGGTATTCACCTCGTAGCCATCAATCTTCTTGAGCAAGGCTCTGATGTTGCTTTTGTTGCAAGAGTGACAAAACTAAGTCTTGATGAAGTAAAACGCTTAAATGATCAGATTAAGCACTAAATTTGGTTGTGCCGCAAATTTTAGTTTTGTTTGTAAAAATCCGAGATGTATTTTTCCTTAGACGCAATTATGGCGCTAGCGATGCTTCAGCGCTGAGTTGCTTCACGGCAAGTTACGGGAAATAGTTGGTAAGCTCCACCTGTCTCAGTGCATTCTTGTTAATCACTATAGATAAGGACGTTTATCTATAGTAACTTAAAAATTTGATTGATGAAGCTGAATAGTCGGGTATCATTGAATCAGCTATTTAAAGAAATTATCGATGAGCACATATAAAAAACTAGATGTAAAAATTCGCCAGAATAATACAAGGATCATTTTGATTATGAGTTACACAAGATCTAATATAGATGAAATTGCAGAAATGGCTACCGTATTTGCTGTAGCTGCTGGAGCTGGCACGGCTGCAGCAGCAGGTGCAAGAGGCCTTCCCGTCGCAGAATCAGCTTTTACTGTAGCAGCAGGAACAGCTCTAGTTGCAGCAGGGCTTGGATTTTTTTCTAAGAAACAGACAGGTACTACAGCTACTAAAAAACCACAGTCATTAATTCCTCCTGCTGAAGTGGTGGCTATAGTGGCTATGATTGAGCTATTAGGAACAGCTGCTGGTTCTATTGGTGCGAGACTTTTCGTAAATACAGCTGCATCGACAGCTCCATTTGCAAATGCTGCGCTAGGTTTTCCTGTCACGATAGGGGTGCTATGCTGTGCTAAATTACTATCTGACTATTGTCGTCAGAAAAAAGATGAAAATCAAAATATTTCTAGACCACGTCCTCGTTAGTATTACCATTATGTTGGATGGATTGTAGCATTATAATCCATCCTTTAAGTTAAGACGCTTTGTGCGATTTTAGTTTTTTTCCTATCCCCCTTGTTTTCTCAATATTCCGTTGATTTCGTATTACTTTAGCGTGGTTTCCAACAGATAACTATAGGGTTATCTATAGGAATACCCCGAAAAAGCGTAAAGCCTCAACCCTCATTAAAAATGAGCCAGATTCCCCTATAATTCCTGTTTAATAAGCTTTTATTTGACGCTATTAT
>Ga0207089_1060_pt1 | contig 25652 bp, 20 predicted proteins | sample Alteio_BWMinHeat_49_FD_153571 | JGI IMG/M metagenome (GOLD analysis project Ga0207089, IMG submission 153571) | Enriched cells from forest soil in Barre Woods Harvard Forest LTER site, Petersham, Massachusetts, United States -... | ecosystem: Environmental > Terrestrial > Soil > Temperate forest >...
TTCAATAGTAGCTTCAAGTTTTTCAAGAAAGTCATTTTGAAGCACAGAATTAAGCGACTCAAGTGCTTCAGGATTGGTGGACATTTCTTTATTCAAATCCAATTCATTGGCTAACAACACTCTCGCCCACGTTTGCGCTTCACTCGGTAGCACCACATTTTCTTTAACAGTTTGCACAAATAACATCGCTTTTTCTTGCGGCACCCACTCCTGCACAAAGGGTTTCATCCAATTCCAAAGCGCTTCATCACTTTGGGTTAACACCGTTTCTTTTTGCCAATGATTTAATTGCGCCAAATCAAAGCGCGCGGGCGAACGACCAATATGATTAATGGAAAAATGCTGTCCTAATTCTTCCAACGTTAATAAAGTTTCATTATCAAAATGATGCCCCAAGCGCGATAAATAATTATGAATAGCAATCGGAAAATAGCCTTGCGCACGTAGGTCTTCAACCGATTGGCTGCCATTACGTTTCGACAAAGGCTTGCCATCAAATCCCAAAATCAGCGGCATATGGCCGTAGTGCGGCGCTTTTAAATTCAGACTTTTCAAAATCAGCAATTGTCGTGGCGTATTGGTAAGATGATCTTCGCCGCGCATTACATGGGTGACATTCATTAACGAATCATCGACCGCATTACAAAACATAAAAGAGGCCGAACCATCGGCTTTTAAAATAATAAAATCCCCAATATCATTGGTTGCAAAAGTTTTGGCACCTTGAATGAAATCTTCAAAACTAATATTTTCATTATCCGGAATACGATAGCGCAATGCCGGAATGATCCCTTTGGCTTTTTTCGCCGCTACTTGTTCTGGGGTCAAATTTCGACACGTGCCGCTGTAACGCGGCGCAATTCCCGCTGCCAGCTGATTTTTCCGCGCTAAGGTTAATTCTGTATCTGTACAGTAGCACCAGTAAGATTGTTGCTTTTGAATGAGTTGTTGATAATATTTTTCGTAAATTTCGCGTCGTTGCGATTGATAATATTGATCTGGGCCGCCCTCCATTTTCGGGCCTTCTTGCCAATCTAACCCAAGCCAATGCAGATCAGACATCAGCTTTTGGACAAAGACGGTTTCGGAACGTGCCAGATCGGTATCTTCTATCCGGAGTAAAAATATCGCTTTCGGTTGAGCACTTGCCGATTTAGATAACAGCACATTAAATAAGGCGGTACGTAAGTTGCCTAAATGCATCGCGCCGGTCGGGCTAGGGCAAAAGCGGGATTTCAATAAAACTTCAGTGGTCATGCCATCGTATCCAGTTATAAGTTAGTTAAATTTTAACACGCTATCTCTAGTGGTTCATAGCCCATCATGATACTCTATGCGCTTATTTTTCAGCTAATAAGAGTACTTGGAATGCACAACATTGTTCTCCATACGAACTTCGGACCCATTACCCTCGAGTTAGATCCGAGTAAGGCGCCACAAACCGTCGAAAATTTCCTTGAGTATGTTAATCAAGGGTTTTATGAGAATACCATTTTTCATCGTGTTATAGATGGTTTTATGATCCAAGGTGGCGGGTTTGAACCCAACATGGTGGTCAAAGCTACCCTCCCCCCCATTAAGAATGAAGCCAAAACCGGGCTTAAAAATAAAACCGGGACCATCGCGATGGCACGTACCAGCGCGCCGCATTCGGCAAGTTCACAATTTTTCATTAATGTGAATGACAATTTATTTCTCGACTTTCAATCTGAATCTCCGCAAGGGTGGGGATATTGCGCTTTTGGTAAAGTGACTTCTGGCATGGATGTGATCATGAAAATCGCCAAAGTGAAAACTGGCCCGCGCAATGGTCATGATGATGTGCCGTTACAAGATGTGATTATTGAAAAGGTAGAAATACTTGCTAGCGCAGCATAGCACACTGTTTGTTTCTGATATTCACTTAAGCCCAAATCACTCGGCCTTGCATGAATTGTTTTTAGCATTCTTGCATGGCCCGGCACGCAGCGCAGATCATCTTTTTATATTGGGAGACTTGTTCGACGTCTGGGTAGGACAAGATATCCATTCAGATTATGCGAAACTTATTCAGCACGAACTTCAAGCATTGCATAAGCATGGTGTTGAATTATTTTTTATGGGCGGCAATCGGGATTTTTTGTTGGAAAAATCGTTTTTAAACCAATGTGGTTGTACTAAATTACGCGATCCTTATTATTTTTCGCTCCAGGGTGTTCCCACGGTATTAACCCATGGTGATCTGTTGTGTACCCAAGATATTCCTTATCAACGCTATCGACGCATTGTGCAAAATCCGTTGGCACGGTTTATTTTTTTGAAGTTGCCACAAAAAAACCGCGATAATCTCGGTAAAAAATTACGCTTAAAAAGTCAACAATATCAACAAACCCAAACGGCTACGATTTTAGATGCCTCGCCCGAGGCGGCTGAAAACATGATGCATAAATTTAAGGTACATCAACTTATTCACGGTCATGTGCATCGTCCTAACATTCATGATCATCCGATCGATGGACGTATGGGTAAACGCGTTGTGCTAGGAGATTGGAATACCCAAGGCAGTGTGATCATTAGCACCCCAACGCAAACCGCATTAGCCATCTTTGATAAAAGCACCGGGTTAACGATTCAAGCCGCTTATACTTTAGAAGAATTGGCGATGCCTTTCGCAGCGGTATGAGTCTTCGGCTCTTTTAGCTGAGCAGTTGACTTCGTAGTATTATCTGCCGACATTCTCATGGCATCACGCTCCGGTGAAAAAGCGATTTTGGTATAAACCATACCGAGCATGAAACCTAAGCCAATCCACAGTAGTGGCTTGAGCCAGCGCGTCTCCCGACGAAACTCAATGGTTGTCGAAGGAGATGAGAACAGCGAGTGATAATCAGAGCGGGTTTTTATTCTGGCGTTCAACTGTGATTTCCTTCATCAGGGGCACCTCTTCGAGCATAACTCAACTTTCGCTAAAATTACAAGTCTGAAAATTAGTAATTATTCTAACACGTTCTCCTCTTTAAAAATCCTCCGTCGCAAGTTCAACCTTAGAAATAAATTCTTCAAATTTTCCGTTAGGCGCTGCTGGAATATTTTCATGATAACTTAATGTCACATTGAACGGATAACCTAAAGTATCTTGAATTAACTTTTTTAATTTTTCTTCCTGGATTGCACTTAAGGGTGCGATGGTAACCAGCTTACATTCGATATCAAAGACGCTGTGCTGAATGTATTGGAATTTTCGGATGTGCGTCGTGATATTGAGCACATCTTCCAGTTCTCCTAAATAAGGAAACATTGAACTGCCATCAGGTAAAATTAAACGATTACGTTTACGCCCTAAAATCTTTTGAATTACGGGTAATCCGCGCTCACAGGCACAGGGCTGCCCCCATTGCGCATAATCACCAATGTCATAACGAATTAACGGCATCGTATAATTCATCAGCGAAGTTAATAGCACACGTCCTGCTTGCCCAGGTAAGCAAGCGCGGCCTTTCTCATCCACAATTTCCACAGTCACGTTTTCAACATTGACGTGATAGTTTTCATATTCAGAACATTGCTGAGCCAAAATACCCATTTCTGCACAACTGTAGACATCGCTAATTTTCACTTGTGGCCAGGCTTTTTTAATAAGAAAACGATCACCTTCAAAGAAGGTTTCTCCGGTGGTTCGCACTTCTTCTAAAAATGGCAGTGATAAATTCTGATCAAGACAATATTGTGCCAAAGCAACTAATTGTGAGGGATAAGAAAGTACATAGGAAGGCTGATAATGTAACAACGCCTCAATTTGGTGCTGAGTTGGGCTGGCCACATTAATAAAAATACTGGTTCCGGTTTGCTTATACTGATTGATCGGCGCGCCCCAGGTGGCTTGCATGTGGCCCAAAGGCGCAGGCGCAAAATCGCGCTTTGCCCAACGGATAGACATTAATTTCTTTGAAAAATCGCGTTGATGCCAGGCATGTTCACGCAGCATGAGCGCATCATACAACAGTCGGGTAAAATCATTGGTAAAAACAGTCACCGATTTTCCGGTAGAACCCGATGTTTGTTGGGTGTAACACGCGCCCATGTACGCTGGAATATTCAATGACATGAGATCTTTGCCTGCCGCTTGAATTTGTTCACGAGTCAATATCGGAAGCTTATCTAATGGGCTATCTGGATAATGTTGATAAAACGGCACCGTTTGTCGTGCGTGTTGCAACAATTGCAAAAACTGTTTTTCCTGTTTCGCTTTATTTTCTGCAAGCGATTTTTTCTCGGATTGCGCTATACGCTCTAACAACAGGGACATCATTGGATTCATAAGATTTCTAATCTAGGTGATATCAATGGGTAATTTATACAAGTATCTCATCGATGAATTGGGTAGCCAAACGATTTCCTGTTCGCGTAAAGAAAATCGATCTAAATGCGGTATTAAAAGGCTTAAAGCAATCTGTAATTCTAAGCGTGAGAGTAACGATCCGATACAACTATGGGCGCCTACGCCAAAAGTCAGATGGCGATTGTTTTCACGCTGAATATCAAAACTTTCCGGCTGAGAAAATCTCACTGAGTCTTTGTTCGCTTCATGAATTAAAGCAACGACTAATTGATTGGCTGGGATCAATTGTTCTTGGATCACAATGTCTTCTCGTGTCCAACGACTAACTTTTCTTAAGGGCGGTTCATAGCGAAAAATTTCTTCCACGGCTGAAGAAATCAAATCGGGTTGTTGTTGTAATAATGCTGCTTGCTGTGGATTTTTCAATAATAAATACAACCCCAGCCCTAAGGCTAATTGCGTCGTTTCGTGGCCCGCCAGTAGAAAAAAAATAATGTTGGCGATAATATCATCCTGACTTAATGCATATTTATCTTTCATCTGCACCAGATAACTTATCCAATCCTGAGTGGGCGCTTTCTCTTTATCCATCACGAGCTGTTTAAAATACGCTTGCATCAATGACAAGGTTTGGGTGATTGCTTGAAAATCTTCAGGGGATCCATGATCTAACGCCTTGGCTAAACAATATGTCCACTCACGAATGGTTTGATTATCTAAGGATGTGCCTAAGAGAATATTAATCACGCTCACGGGTAACGAAAACGCAAATGCCTGCATAAAATCCACACCTGATCCCTGTAATATTGGTGTCAAGAGTGCCTGAGAGAGAGATCCAATCATTCCCTTCATTTCTTTCACCGTACGCGGATTAATCATCTCCATAAAAACGGCGCGAAGTCGTGCATGCGGCAAACCATCGGTAAACAAAATCCATTTACTGATAAGCTCATCCATTAAGGTAAGACCGGTGTTTTGATCAATAAAACCAAAATTTTGCGGTGGGCGGCGTAAGAAACGTTCATCGGATAAAATAGTTTTAACTTCTTGGTAGCCTGCGGCATACCAAATGCTATCCTGCTGATAAAGTTTAGACACAGCAGCAGTTGAACTAATCATGATCCATCAGATTTTTAACTACTAGTGCCGCATGATGTAAACTGTTTGTATCCGTAAAATAATTTGCAAACACATGATTTTTATCAGGAACCAAATATCCCTGTCGGCTGTATTTCTCAATAAAAGGATCGACAAAACGATTTTTGTTTTGCAAGAAAACATAGTCTGCGGCTGAGATTTCGCCATGCAATTCGATATATTTGAGATAACCTGGCAGCACACATCCAGCAACCACATATTTTTTGCCTAAGGTTTTAGCAAATTCTGCCACATGACGCACAGCCAAACCAAATAAATGAGAAGCTTTACTGGTTCCTGAGACAATATAAAGAGCATTGCCTTGAGAGGTTTGTGCCTCTTCATAGCCTGCATGCATTACTGTTTCCCAGTTTTTAAAATTTCTTAAATCTTGCGGCTGATAATCATACGGACAACTAAGAATACTCCCAATCAGATCAACCTCATTTTCAACCACAAAATAACCAGCTTTAAATTTATCAATGCGCCATTTTAACATCGCTTCTGATGCTCTGGCCGTTTCTGGCCAGACTTTTTCAAGTTCTACCAATAAAGGTAGATCAGCATATTCTACTTCGCGTATTCGTACATGGGTTTGTTTGTCAGGGAGTATATTAAATTCTAGCATAAATGGTAAACCAATTGTAAAAGGATTTGTTGATCAAAAAGTTTCGAATGATTGGTGTTAGATACATCGGTCGTGGTGGTAGTGCAACCTTCCAGGGCATCACAAGCCACATCCTGGCCAACACCGACGTTCGAGGATCTCACACGGGGATAAAAGGTATAAATGTAATTTGCACCCAAGCCTAAATGCGGATTAATTAAATATTCCAAACCTGCGCCCGCACGCAATCCGATGACTTGGTTTTTATGTGAGCTCGAAAATACCGACGTCGTCATATCTGAGGTATTCGTTCCCGAAAATACACCGACTGTATTATTGCTTGCCTGCGCTCGGAAGGTAGATTCGGTTTGAATTTTAATGCGATTATAGCTTAACCCTGCCGAGAGATAAGTCAGCACATTCGGTGTTGCCAAATACCCTGCTTTAAGATCGACAAAAGGTTCAAATAAATCGCGTCTTACCGTCGTGTTGGTGTAAAGCGCGCTATTATAGTGCACGGTAGAAATGATATCGAGTGTCGAATCGGTATTGGTGACGATGACATTCGCGGATTGCAAATTACTTAATTTGGTTTTTGTTGCGCCCAGAATATTTAAACCAAGATTGACGCCAAGATACCAATCGTCGTTAAAAACCTGACTTGTCCCGACAAAAAGTGAGGCCATTGGCCCATATTTAGCCACGGTATTTTTTGAAAAATCTGCAGCGCTAGCAAAAGTGACGTCGGTCGTGGTGTCTGTCATGAAGGTGGTTGCGCCCACCCCAAAGCCGTAAAACGGACCACCAAAGGTGCGTTGCATGGGAGCATCAAACGATTGCGCTAAAATACCCGTGGGCGTGTTTGCAAGCAATACAGCTAATAAACTAACTTTGAATTGGGCATTCCGTGCCATTAAGACTCTCCCTTAATCGTATATAGTTATAATAACATTTATTTATATTTTGACTAGCTGGCCTCTTCAATTTTGATCGTCTTATCAATGATGCTGTTCAATAAGGTAAGTTCGTCTTCTTGAAATCCCGCTTGACGTCGACCTTCTAAGAATAACGGACCACGCACATAATCTGGCGCATGTTGTTTGAGTAAATCTAAAAAAGTTGGCAAGGAGGGTAACTGGCGCTCTGCACACAAATAATGATACCAACGATTGCCCACGGCAACGTGACCAATTTCATCATGAAAAATAATAGCTAATATTTCCGCAGCGACACTATCTTTGGCTTCACATAAGCGTTTCGCCACCGTGGGCGTCACATCTAAACCTCGCGCCTCTAATAACCGCGGTACCAATGCCATGCGGGCTAAGACATCATAGGCGGTCTTTTGTGCCATTTCCCACAGTCCCAAATGCGCAGGAAAAGCGCCATAATCAAACCCGAGGCTTTGTAAGTGTTGCTGTAATAATTGAAAATGGTAGCCTTCTTCACGTGCCACACGTAACCAATCGCCATAATAAGCTAATGGCATAGCGCGAAATCGATAGACGGCATCTAAGGCTAAATTCACGGCATTAAATTCAATGTGCAATATAGCATGGATCATGGCTGCACGCCCTTGCTCTGAATACAATCGGCGGCGGCGCAAATGTTTGGGTGCAACGAGCTTAAGATTGGCAGGCAAACCACTTTCAACGGTCGTTGTCACCGGATAATCATTATCAAAAATAATATTGTCTTGTAACCATGCACAATATAGTGTGTTTAACCCTTGGATTTTTTCTGCGATGGATTGCGATATTAATAATTCATGGCTGAATGCAAACAAGCTGATTTTTTTCATTTTATGATTGTACACCATTTTTTTTAAGGTATATCAAAGGTTTTATTGCTATATTTTATTAAGATAACCTTCAGTTTTTCAGGGGACAAATATGCAGGCAAGTTCCGATGATATTGAACAAGTAGGTCATGCTATTATCATCATTGGTACTCCTGCTTATTCAAACGAACAACATGCGTATTTACAACAGTTTCTCAATCGTTATGCGCAATCCCTTTCACAAGATGAAGAAGCACAATTAAATAAAATTTTTCATGACAAAACCCAAATTATTGATGCCATCAAATTGTTACATGCTTTTGCCCTACAGTACAAAGATTATAAGCAAATCATTAACGAATTTAACGAAGAATTAGAAGATCTGCAGATGACGCTCAACAAAAAAGATGCTTCCAATGATGGCATATTAATATAGCTAATTTTAATTTTGACTGAATACCAGTTTATCCTTTTGCACTGTGACATGAATTGTCTTCCCCAAGGTAAAATCACCGCGAAGTAAACATTCGGACAACGGGTTTTCCAGCTCTTGACGCAATGCTCGGCGCAGAGGTCTTGCACCATAAACTGGATCAAATCCCATTTGCGCTATTTTATCTACCGCTTCTTCACTCACCTGCATGGGATAACCTTGTTGCACCAATCTGGTTTCAATTTCATGAATTTGGATCTTGGCAATCGCACGAATATTGTCTTTATCTAAGGTATGGAATACCACTGTTTCGTCAATGCGATTAATAAATTCCGGACGAAAATAATCCGAGAGCATGCCAATTACTTCTTTTTTCATTTCATCATAACTACCCCCGGACATCGCTTGAATTTTTTGCGCACCAATGTTAGAGGTCATCACGATGACACAATTTTTGAAATCCACCGTGCGACCTTGATTATCGGTTAAGCGACCTTCATCCATGATTTGCAATAAAATATTAAACACATCGGGATGCGCTTTTTCAATTTCATCTAATAACACAATGCTATAAGGACGACGTCGTACCGCTTCGGTTAAATAGCCACCTTCTTCATAACCCACATAACCTGGCGGTGCACCGATAAGACGCGCAACCGCATGCTTTTCCATAAATTCAGACATATCAATTCGGATCATTGCAGCAGAGGTATCAAATAAAAATTCGGCTAACGCTTTACACAAGGCGGTTTTCCCAACGCCAGTGGGCCCTAAAAACAAAAAGGTACCCACCGGTTTGGTCGGATCCGCTAAACCGGCGCGCGAGCGGCGAATGGCATTAGCTACCACTTTTAACGCTTCACTTTGGCCAATCACTTTTTTGCCGAGCATTTCTTCCATTTTTAATAATTTGACTTTTTCCCCTTCTAGCATTTTGCTCACAGGGATCCCGGTCCATTTCGCGACAACTTCGGCAATTTCTTCCTCATCTACTTTATTGCGCAACAACGTCATCGGGCGATTTTCAGCCACGGAAGCAGAAGCGAGTTGCTTTTCTAGTTCAGGGATCTTGCCATATTGCAATTCAGACATCCGCGTTAAATCGCCAGCACGGCGTGCGGCTTCATAAGCGGTGCGCGCGCGTTCCAATTCCTCTTTAATATGTTGTGCCCCATGCACAGAGGCTTTTTCTGCTTTCCAAATTTCCTCTAAATCGGCATATTCGCGTTCAATTTTATGAATTTCATTTTCCAGCTTTTCCAATCTTTGTTTAGAGGCTTGATCTTTTTCTTTGCGCAAGGCTTCACGTTCAATTTTATATTGAATAAGTTTGCGCTCAAGTTTATCCAAAGGTTCAGGTTTAGAATCAATCGCCATCCGAATACGACTCGCTGCTTCATCAATTAAATCGATGGCTTTATCAGGCAACATGCGATCGCTAATATAGCGATGGGATAAATGTGCGGCAGCAATAATGGCGGGATCGGTGATCTCCACCCCATGATGCACTTCATAACGCTCTTTTAAGCCACGTAAAATCGCAATGGTATCTTCTTCCGACGGCTCACCGACATAAATCGGCTGAAACCGCCGCTCCAATGCCGCATCTTTTTCAATATATTTGCGATATTCATCCAAGGTGGTTGCACCCACACAATGCAACTCGCCACGCGCCAACGCTGGCTTTAACATATTGCCGGCATCCATGGCACCTTCGGCTTTACCTGCTCCCACTAAATTATGCAACTCATCAATAAATAAAATAATTTCGCCTTCTTGCTTGGAGAGATCTTTTAACACCGCTTTTAAACGCTCTTCAAATTCACCGCGAAATTTCGCACCGGCAATTAACGCACCCAGATCTAAACTTAAAATGCGTTTGCCTTTTAAGCCTTCCGGCACTTCATTATTCACAATCCGTTGCGCTAAACCTTCGACAATGGCGGTTTTACCGACACCCGGTTCACCGATCAGCACCGGATTATTTTTGGTTCTGCGCTGGAGCACTTGAATGGTACGGCGAATTTCTTCGTCTCGTCCCACAACGGGATCGAGTTTGTTCTGCTCGGCACGCGCAGTGAGATCGATAGTATATTTTTCTAAGGCTTGACGTTTATCTTCGGCATTTTCATCATTAACCGCTTCGCCACCACGCACATGTTGGATGGCTGCTTCTAATTTGGCTTTATTCACATTGGCACTTTTCATTACTTTGTTGGCAGCACCCTCATCGTCTATCAAAGCCAATAAAAATAATTCGCTGGAAATGAATTGATCTTTTCTATCTTGCGCCAACTTATCGCAAATATTTAATAGTCGAATTAAATCATCAGAAGGGCGCACTTCACCGGTTAACCAACCCAAACGCGGTAAACGTTCAATCGCTTCATTTAAATCTGAACGTAATTTAGCAACATTGGCACCGGCTTGTTTGAGTAACGGTTGTGCCGAAGAGCCTTCCTGATCCAGCATGGCCATTAAAACATGCTCTGGCTCAATTAAGGGATTCATTCTGCCCACGGCTAAAGATTGGGCTTGCGCTATCGCATCTTGAAACTTGCTGGTAAATTTATCAATACGCATCAAAGGCTTCCTATGATATATCTCTTTCCTTTAAGATGGGGATGGTTGTAACCAAATCAAGGTTGCCATTCGCCCGGTAGTGCCATCACGACGATACGAATAAAATTGCTGGCTATTTTGATAGGTACAATGCTCTCCCCCATAAATGGCACTCACGCCCAGTTGTTTAAGCCTGATCCTTGCCACCTGAACCATATCCGCCATCCATTTACCTTCTTTGTTAGCTTTCTTAAAAGCATAGCTGGCAGTAAAATTGTCGGCGATAAAGGCTTGGCGAACTTCTTCACCCACTTCATAGTTAAGCGGACCAATCGCCGGCCCTAACCACGCTAAGATCTCGCCTTGCGCTTTATTTTCAATGGCAGCAATCGCATTTTCGATGATACCGCGCATCATGCCGCGCCAACCACAATGCACTGCAGCCACCAAACTGCCAGCACTATCGCACAGTAACAATGGAATACAATCGCCCGTGGTGACCACACAGGGTAAGCCGGGTTGAGTTGTCCAGGCGCCATCAGCTTCGCGCGAATTTTCATCACTCGCCAGCACGACACGATTACTATGAATTTGTTTTAACCAAAAGGGTTCTTGTTGAAAATTATGATGTTGGTTTAATTTCAATCGATTTAAGTTAACATGCTCTCTATTATCATCCACATACATGCCAAAATTTAAACTTTGATAAGGGCCTTCACTGACACCACCTTGACGTGTCGTAGTAAGCGCACGCACCCACGTTGGCGCAGGCCATTGCGGTGTGATATAGTTTGTCATCCGAATATTCCTATGATGATGATGAGATCATAAGCATAACATTATTAGGTGCTTTACTTAATCGTTTTTTTATTTGCTAAGTTTGCTTGTGTTGATTAGAATTTATCACCGATCGCAGCGCTTTTTGCTGTTTTCATTAAGGAGAATTGACATGTTAACCTTTAATTTCAACCGTGAACAAACTGAAGAGAAAACAACCCTAAAACAGTCTCTTCGCCGCACAGTTTCTTTAGATCAAATTAAAACAACCGAATTTTGTCCCAATCCTCCCGAAGTTGATTGTTGTTGTGGTAAGGCTCAAGAAGATCGCACGAGAAAGGTAAAACGCTCACCGCAGACATGACAATAAATTTGTCATGTCCTCCGGCAAGGAGGCTTCCCACGTTAGCCACTCTCTGCTAATGGGATGATGCAAACTTAAGCGTTTAGCATGCAATGCTTGACGTTTAAAAGCGCTCAATGCCTGTTGTGTTTCTATGCTTGCTTTCGCTGGAAAGCGTAAGCGCCAACCATACAACGCATCGCCGACAATGGGAAAACCGCTGTGTGATAAATGCACACGGATTTGATGGGTGCGTCCAGTTTCTAATTGCACATCTAATAAAGTAAATCCCTGATAACGCGTGTGACAACGATAATGGGTGATGGCGGGTTTACCCGATGCAATCACTGCCATTTTTATTCTTTGCGTTAAATGGCGACCAATAGGCATATTGACGGTACTACCAGAGATCATTTCCCCTGCCACTAAAGCACAATATTCACGTTTGATCTCTCGTTGTTGTAACGCTGCCACTAAAACCGTATGCGCGGTTAATGTTTTGGCAATCACCATTAATCCTGTCGTGTCTTTATCTAAGCGATGAATGATGCCAGCACGCGGTAAATGACTCAACGCTGGCGCATGATGTAATAAGGCATTTAATAAAGTTCCGGAAGGATTACCCGCCGCAGGATGAACCACTAATCCGGCTGGTTTATTAATAACAATAATCGCTTCGTCTTCAAAAATAATATTTAAGGGAATGTTCTGTGCCACACTTTCTTGCACCGGATGTAATTGCGCCTGCACGATGATGGTTTCACCGCCATTGACTTTCATTTTAGGCTCAGCGCAACATATGCTATTCACCTGCACATTCCCCTGCTTAATCCAGTGTGCTAAACGCGTGCGCGAATGTTCAGGAAAGCATTTGGCTAAGGCCTGATCTAAACGCATGCCCTGATAAGTTTCAGGTAAATGCGTGTTAAGTTCAATAATGTCTGTAGTAAGCATAAGTCGTATTCTAACATAATCCTCATAGCGCTTGTTTGTATATTCCCTTCACCTCACCCCTCATCCGTCCCGTCTCGCTTTGCTCGCGGGGCCACCTTCTCCCGCAAGCGGGAGAAGGGACAAGAGAAAATGTTGATTATAATTCTCGTCCCCTCGCCCGCTTCGCGGGAGAGGGTGGCTGGCAGAGCGAAGCGATGCCAGACGGGTGAGGGTCACTTTTCTAATAATCTTTCTAATTGCGCTTCATCCAAAATTTCAACGCCCAATTGTTGTGCTTTGGTTAATTTTGATCCGGCATTTTCGCCCACAATCAAACCATCGGTATTCGAAGTCACACTGTTCGTGACTTTCGCGCCTAAGGCTTGCAGTTGATCTTTAATCTCATCGCGGGAACGCGATAACGTGCCTGTGATCACATAGGTTTTTCCGCTTAACGGTTGTTTGCCAGTTTTTTTAGTTTGGGCCCAATGCACACCGGCATCCAATAACCGGTTAATAATTTTTTGATTGGCTTTTTGCGCAAAAAATAACACGATATGCCCTGCCACCACTGGCCCCACATCCGGTAAGGTGAGAAGTGTTTCCTCATCCATGCGCATTAATTGTTCTAATTGAAAATGACTGGCTAATAATTGCGCCGTAGTTTCACCGACTTCTCGGATCCCCAGCGCATATAAAAATCGCGCCAATGTGGTAGATTTGCTTTTCTCAATCGCAGTTAATACATTTTGTGCCGATTTCTCGCCCATACGTTCTAATTGCAACAAATCTTGCTCACTAAGCTGATACAGATCGGCGACCGATTGGATCTGATCTTGTTCTACTAATTGCTCAACCAATTTTGCGCCTAAGCCTTCAATATCCATCGCTCGTCGCGAAGCAAAATGTTTGATATGTTCAATCCGTTGCGCTGAACATATCAATGCCCCTTCACAGCGCGCTGCCGCTTCTCCTTCAATGCGCACCACGGCTGAACCACACACCGGACAGGTTTTAGGCATGACAATTTTTTTGACATGACTTGAGCGCTCATCAAGAATGGGCCGCACGACTTCCGGGATCACATCCCCTGCGCGGCGAATACTCACGATATCCCCAATGCGAATATCTTTGCGTTGTACTTCATCCATATTATGGAGTGTCGCATTACTTACAATGACACCGCCCACTGCTACCGGTTTTAAGCGTGCAACTGGCGTTAATGTCCCGGTGCGACCCACTTGAAATTCCACATCCAGCAGTTCCGTATTTTGCTCTTGTGCCGGAAATTTATAGGCCAGTGCCCAACGTGGCGCTCTGGCAACAAAGCCCAGTGTATTTTGCAAGGCAATTTCGTCGACTTTAACCACAATGCCATCAATTTCATAGGGCAATTGTTCACGCTTGGCTAATAATTTGTGATAATACTTTTGCACCTTGTCGATGCCTTGCATCAATGCACTTTCCGGACAAATACGTACTCCCCACCGTTGTAATTGGGCTAATACTTCGCTGTGATTGGCAAAAGCATTTTCGCGTTCAATCACGCCGATCCCATAACTATAAAAAGCTAAAGGTCGTTTCGCGGTAATTCGCGGATCCAATTGTCTTAAACTGCCTGCAGCGGCATTGCGCGGATTGGCAAACACTTTACCTTGATGTTTCATGGCTTCTTTGTTTAGCGTTTCAAACCCGGTTTTCGGCATATAAACTTCCCCACGCACTTCCAACCGCTCAGGAAAATCGCCTTGTAACATTAAAGGAATAGTGGCAATGGTACGCAAATTTTCGGTGATATCCTCGCCAGTAGTACCATCGCCGCGCGTTGCGCCGCACGTGAAGATCCCGTTTTCATAAAGTAAACTTACCGCTAGCCCATCGAATTTTGGTTCACACGCATAGCTAATCAACGCATCGAGGGGTTGTTGCAAAAGTTGCTTTATCCGCTTATCAAACCGTGCTAATTCTTCTTCACTAAACGCATTATCTAAAGATAACATCGCTTGCGGATGTTTAACCGGCTGAAAGCTATCGAGCGGCGCAATCCCGACGCGCTGAGTAGGTGAATCTTTAGTGATTAATTCAGGATGTTTTGCTTCAAGCTGTTGTAATTCCCGAAATAATTTATCGTATTGCGCATCTGCAATGATCGGATCATCGAGAATATAATACTGATAATCATGCTGGCGAATTTCCTTTCTTAAGGCTTTCAATTTGTCTTTTATCGTTTCAGCCATTTCACCTATCCAGACAACCCTTCTGTGTTTTGTACCACAGGAACCACGTGATCATTTTGGATCCGTTCACGTAAAGAGGTTATGGTCGTAATCGCTAAAGGCTTACGCTGCATATCACATAATTCGCCATTCATAGAAGCGGCTAATTGTCTAGCGCTGGTTAACATTTTTTCAAAAATCACCAAAGGATCGGCAACACTTGGTAACGTCATAAACATCACCACACCAGAAAAGGTTTTTCGACTCATGTGCGCAGGATCAAAGGTACCGGGCTCTTTCAAGGAGGCCACACTAAACAAGATAGGTTCAGAAGGTTGATCGCCTATGTGTCGATGAAATATTTTTTGTTTGCCAAAGTAAAAATAATTTATTTTTAACGAGGCCAGTAAAACATCCCCGGTAAAATGGTGTTGCTGCCTTGGCAAGATAGTAAATGCCATGATTTCTGGCGGCGCTAATGGGGTTGATGCTTCAGATCTAGGCGCAGGTACCGGCTTTGGCGTGGGTTTAAACGCTGCCGGTGCTACCGACATCACTTTTTCAAACAGATTGCTTGGCGTCGGTGCTGTGGGGATCGCTTTTTCAAATACATTATTCTCGGGTAATGCTTTAGGTTCCAAAAAGGGATTTTTGGGCACCTGCGCTTTTTCTGAATAATCTTCTAACAGCGGATCATCATTGGCGCTTCTTGCCACACTCTCCCGCTCACGCGCATAATTTTTTGGCGTTTCTAACACAGTTTGCTCAAATTCTTCTCTAGCTAATAAATGCTTTTTATAGCGTCTTCTTATCGTTGCTACAAAAAGTAAATATCCACCTAATACCAAACCAATAATAAGCACGAGTAAATGCACAACCGATCTCCCTATTAAGCTTCCGCCATTGATTTTGCTTCTTCAATATTGACCGTAACCAAACGAGAAACACCAGGCTCACGCATGGTAACCCCCTGCAATTGTTCGGCCATCTCAATGGCTAACTTGTTATGACTCACATAGATTAACTGAATTTTTTGCGCCATATCTTTCACTAAATCACAAAACCGTGAGACGTTATTATCGTCTAATGGCGCGTCTACCTCATCTAGCATACAAAAAGGTGCTGGATTGAGTTGAAAAATGGAAAACACTAAAGCAATGGCGGTTAACGCTTTTTCACCCCCAGATAATTGTTGAATGGTGCTATTTTTCTTACCTGGCGGGCGAGCCATGACGGTAATACCCGTATCTAATAAATCCTCTCCCGTCAATACCAGGTTGGCATGCCCGCCGCCAAACAATTTAGGAAAACGCTGGGTAAATTCTGCGTTCACTTGATTAAACGTTTCTTTAAATTTCTCGCGCGTTTCGCGATCAATTTTTTTAATTGCATTATCGAGCGTGGCTAACGCTTCGGTTAAGTCGTTACACTGTGAATCTAAATATTCTTTGCGTTGCTGTGCGGTTGAAAATTCTTCAATGGCAGCTAAGTTAATGGCGCCCAACCTTTGAATTTTTTGCTCAATATCCTGCAACGTGTGCTGCCACAAAGCTTCGTCGGCTTCGGGTGGTAAGTTAAGTAATAACTCTTCAATGGGCACAGTTATATCTTTTAATTTTTCCGTGGTGGTTTCACGACGAACCAATAACGCTTGCCATTGCATTTTCGTTTCTTCTAACTTTTCGCGCAACTCAGCAATCGTCAGTTCACACTGTTTGCTTTTTTGTTCTAACTCACGAAAAACACCATCAATTTCGGCCACTTTTTCGCGTGCATCATTTAATTGCGCTTCGATAGCAATACGTTTTTCAAGATTTGCTTCCAGTGTGAATTTTAGCTTTTCAACCGGCTCTGCATTTTTAATTAATGCCAGTTCAAGATTCTGGATCCGCTGGACAATGTTATCGCTTTGCGCTTGCCCACGTTGCACATTTTGGGTTATCGATTGCAATTGCGTACGAAATGTTTGTAATGCTAAAGCAATTTCATTCGCTTGTTGCTGACAACCTTTGGCTTCAAGTTTATTCGCCGCCACTTCTTCTTGTAATGCTTGTTTCTTGGAACTTGAAGTCTGGATCAGCTCGTTTAATTGTGCCATTTTATCGACTGCTTCATGCAAATGGCTTCTGGCTGTTGTTACTTCTTGGTGATGGCTTTGGATCAAGCTTAAGCACTCTGCGATTTCTTGCTGCAGTTGCGTGACACGTTTTTGATCTTGCTCAATCCGGTTTTGTTTGATTTTGTATTCACTTCCCAGTGCCGATTTCTCTTGATGCACGCGATTTTTTTCATCTTGCAATGCTTCTTTGGCAATATCGAGTTCTTTAAGTATTTCCTCTTGCAGATCAAGTGCCGCTTGCAGTTCAGCCAACTTGCCTTCCTGGAGCGCCACATCCTTGGCAAGCTGATGCACTTTTTCCTCTCTGATCAAGATCCCGGCTGCCGTTTGTTTGGCTTGCACTTTCGCCCAACCTTGACCTAACCAACACCCTTCTTGCGTCACCACAGATTCGTTGGCACTGAGTTTGGGTAATAAGGCAATGGCTTCATCTAAAGTCGCACAAGCACGGGTTTGCGCTAACATGTGTGCTAAGTTCATGGGTAAGGATTCGCCACCTTTCACTAAATGAATCAGCGCGGTTTGCGCAATGTTACTCAGATCCATTTTTGTGGATTGCCACTCTACCAAACTCGCGCCATTTTCTTGCAATGCTAATAAATCTGGTGCAAGCGAGAGCAGCTTGTTTTGCTCAATATTAAATGCGTCTAAAAATCCACATAACACAATTTCAACGGCGTTTTCCCAACCAGAAACCACTTGAATTTTTTCTGCCAAATATTGTTCAACAATCCCTTTATTTTGTAACCATGTCTGTTTTATTGCTTGATCTTTCCCCAACGCTTGCGCTTGCAATGCTTTTAAGGCGGCTTGTTGGCCTTGCAAACCATTCAACGCTTGTTCACTGTCCTTCACTTGTGGGCGCAAACTATTCATTTGTTGTAAAGCGGTATTACGTTCTGCAATCTTCGTTTCCAATTGCTCAGTAATGAGACTTAATTTTTCATCTAAGCTATGGATCTTGTCATTCAGTGGCACTAAATCAATAGCATGGTGCGGTGCATGTAGTTGCGCAATGTCATTGTCCAAGCGCTTTTGCCGTTCTTGCATTTGATGGATTTGACGTTCCAATTGCGTAATTTTCGCTTTCTCCGCTTCCGCTTGTCGGGTCGGATCCAGCGCTGCTTGTTGTAACTGGGATAAATTATCGCGCCATTCTTCTAATGCAAACTCCGCTTGTTGCTGGATCGCCACCGCTTGTTCAGCTTTCTCAAACGCTTGCTGATGCTTTGGCTCTGTTTCGGTAATGGAGGCTTGCAATGACAAGATAGTGGCATGATCTTGTTCCAATTGCACTTTCGTTGCTGCCAATAATTCTTGCGCTTCGGTTTTGTCTACCTGTAATTGTTGTTGACGCTCAAAGTGATGCTGCATCGCTTGCTCAATTTGAGCAATTTCCGTTCCTACGCCATAGTAGTGTTTTTGCACTTCATTAAGCGCATCTTGAGCATCGGTTTGTTCACTGCGTTGTTTTTCTTGTTGTGTTTTAACGGTTTGTAAGCTTGCTTGTTCACCTTCAAGTTTGGTTGTGGTTTGTCGGATCACATGCTCATGTTCTTTTATTTCTTCATCCAACCGTTGCCACATCATTGCCGCAAGTTGTAAACCCATTTCTTGTTCTTGCGCTTTGAGGATCGAATATTTTTCTGCCGCTTGTGCCTGACGTTCTAAATGACGCAGTTGTTTGTCAAGCTCACCACGCAAATCATTGAGGCGTGCCAAATTATCATTAGTATGTTGAATACGATTTTCCGTTTCGCGACGGCGCTCTTTGTATTTGGAAATCCCAGCCGCTTCTTCTAAAAATACGCGTAAATCTTCGGGCTTTGCTTCAATAACGCGAGAAATCATGCCTTGCTCAATGATCGAATAACTGCGCGGTCCCAGACCTGTGCCTAAGAAAATATCCGTAATGTCGCGGCGGCGGCAACGTTGCCCATTTAAAAAGTAATTTGATTGGCCATCACGCGTCACTTGGCGTTTGATGGCAATTTCACTATAGGCAGCGTACTCGCCACCTAATTTGCCTTCGGTATTATCAAACAGTAATTCGACGGTTGCTTGCCCCACCGGTTTACGCGCAGAAGAACCACTGAAGATCACATCGGTTAAGGCACCCCCGCGTAAATATTTGGCGGAGGATTCTCCCATGACCCAGCGTACAGCATCGATAACATTGGATTTACCGCAACCGTTCGGGCCGACAACCGCAACCAAGTTACTCAACAAATGAATTGTTGTCGGGTCAACAAAGGACTTAAAACCTGCCAGTTTAATTTTGTTTAATCTCATGAAATACGCCCTTTCCCAACTAGTCTCAAGGCAGAATACAAGCTAGACTGAACTCTAGGAAACCACATTATATCATGGAACCATAATGAGTCAGGATCCTTCTACCCCCCCCAACCTTGAAAATTCTTCTGGTGGAAAACAGCCGCACTTCGCGGATGATATTGAGCCGACATCTAGAAAGCCAAGGATATCAAGTAGATGCGGTTACCACGGGTTTAGAAGCCATCGAAGAATTAAGTAAGGCAGATTACAATGTTATTATTATGGATGTCTACCTACCTCAAATGAATGGCTATGAAGCCGCCATGCGGATCCGTGAATTAGGAAGCAATAAAGCTAACACACCTATTATTGCTTTAACCTCGAGCACCAATGAGCGCGACAAGAAAATCTGCTTAGAAGCGGGGATGAACGACTATATTATCAAAAGCGATGAGAACGACGATCTGTTCAATTGCTTGGAAGGCTACCAACAAAAACTGCTGGCGCAAAGTAATAAGAAAATATCATAAAAACCCCTCACAATAAAAAGCTGCTCCATGAGCAGCTTTTTTATTTGGGTTTCGTATCTTTGGGTGACACAACTTGAGTTTGACCTTGCTCCGGCGTCTTCGGTAAAGGTTTCAGAGGCGGTTTTTGTTGGTTTTGCGTTTCATAGCGACGAACCATATCTTTGACATTATCCTTCTTGACTAAATTGCCAGGATCAACTTGTTCGACTTCGCCTTTTTCTTTTTCAAGTTTTTGTGCTGTATCGTGCAGTGTTTTTTGCAGTTGACTTGAGTCCACTGGTTCTACTTTCTGCGGGAGAGGTGGTAATGGCTTGCGTGGCGGCTTGGGTGGCTTAGTTTCCTCTGACAGAGGAGGTGACGTTGAGGTTGATACAGTTGGCTGTTTTGGTTTCTCATCCGTTCCAAGCATTTCTTCTAATTCAGCAAAATATTTCTCCATATCATTCTCAAATTCCTTACTTGAGGTAGATTCAACGCTAGGTTTAGGTTCAATCGGTTTAGGTTCAATCGCTTTGAAACCTTCTTCGAGTTCCTTTCCTATATTTTCAAGATACTTGATAAAATCTTCGCTATTGGAAGTATCTACATTGGGATTTGGAGCTTCGGATTTTGGCGTTTTGGGCATTTCTTTTTCCATTTGCGCCAAGATACGATCGACTTCATCGATCTCTTTAGGCTCTTTAGGCGCATTGCCCAATTCTTTATCCATTTGCGATAAAATGCTATCTATTTCATCAACACCTTCTTTAGGTGCCAATCTACTTTTCAAATCAAGATCTTCTTTTTCTTGTTGGGCTTTAGCTTTTTCTATAGCAACTTTGAGTTCATCTGTAGCAGTTTTTGATATTTTTCTCACATCTTCAACCAAACGATTAGTCACTTCCCCTAAAACGGTATTGATAGATTTTCCTGTTTCTTGGGCAATTTGCGCAATAGTACGTGGAGGTTTCTCTAATTTACCAGTTTTCACTAAGTCCTTAAATCCTGTCCACATTGAGCGCTTATAATTCGTGGTTTTTGCTCCTTGAACCAAGATTTCAGTCACATTATCTTGTTTACCACTCCGTAAAGCAGTTTCAAGGGGCGTTAACCCATCAGGGCCTTTATCATTAATGCCCAAACGCGGATTCTTCTTCGCAATCATTTCAATCTGATCGGGATTACCTTCCTTGACCGCTACTTGTAATGGTGTTTCACCCAAGGCATTTTTTTGATTCACGTCACAGTGTTTGAGCAACCCTTCTAAGAATTGCATCCCGGCAATAGATTCGGTAAACGTCTTCGGTTGATCAAAGAACGCATGTAAGGGGGTTGGACTGGATAAAATTGCGATTTCTTCAGGTTTGTTAATCGGGTTTTGTCCGCCTTCAAAAAAAGCTTCTCTGAATTTGGCATGAATCGCTTGCAATTGTTTCCCTACTGCCAAAAATTCTTGTGGGGTTTGTGCTTGTTTAAATGCTTGGATTGTTTCTCTTCCTAATCTTTCAAGATCTTTATTGGTACCTTCTCCACTTAAATTTAACCCGCCCCCTTCACCGATTGAACCGCCCGTGACTGCAATGAACTCGCTATATAATTTTTTTGACATTATCCACCATGGCACGTTCAGTTTCCGGCGTAGGGGTTTTCTCGTGATTTTCAATGACTGAGTTAAGCCCCGGCATCGCATCTTCATATCTAAAAAATTCATCAAAAAATTTCACTTCAGCTACACCACGCGTTATCGCATGTTGTACGCTGTCATCAAGACTGATAGAGGATTTTTGCGTCTGTTTTTTTGCCAATGCGGCAAGTTCATTCATTTGCCCTGGGATGAATTTTCCTTGAGCCACTTCCAATGGGGTTTTGCCATCACTATTAAGCGCTAATGGATTAACACCAGCTTCAATTAATCGTTTAACTTCGGCAAAATCACCTTGTTCAGCAGCTGTAAATAATTTAGGGATTTGTGAATTTAAATTAAATTGAAATACCTTAGCCATCGCTTTTTCACATAAAGGATTTTGCACCAGCGCTTGAACCCGACCTAAAGGCGTGGGGGCATCTTCATCAACTTCTTGTTGTTTAGGATCTTTCATCCCTTTGGGAAAATACACAGCATCATGCAACGCGATTTCTAGATCATCTAATAATTTCTTTTCTCCTTCCGTCAAATTAGATTGTGATGAACCCCTGACAGAACCTATCATGCTCATTCTTGCTTCGACATCAAAGCCCAAAGTATCACTGACATCTTTATAATTTTTAACAACGTCCATCAATATTTCATCCGAGAACATACGATCAATTTCCCCGGCAACGTCGTCTTTTCCATAATATTGTGAAAAAGCTTCTTTGATCCCACCTTCGGCGCCGTTTTTAACCATATCTTCAATTAATTCTTGTCTTTTCTGCGCCATTTCTCCTTTGACAACTTCCGGATCGGCGCCTTCACTTAAGCGTTTTATGCCATGTTTGACAATGGCATTCAGATTAAAATTGGTCACAGCGGCGGATGCCACTTTCTCGCGATAAAATTCTTTGACATATTTCGCATATTCTTTTGGTTTGCTCTCACGAAAAGCAATATTGGTTTTTTGGGTATATTCGATAAAAAGGCGAGCGTTCTTCCATGCTTTGGGATCATTTCCATACTTGTTTTTTAATACTGCGGTAATCGGCGCAAATATTTTGAGGCGATAAGAATTGAGCACATCACCTTTCATTACCTTAACCCGTGCAGCAACTTGTTGCGCTAATACTTCGTCTTCTATATTAGGATTTGCTGTTTCAATCTCTTGCTTTACTTGTTTTTCAACCTCATCCCAACATTGATCCCAATAGGGATCTTTTAAAAGATCGTCATTTAATCCTTTAAACAATTCAATTATTTGATTAGTCATCTCTTCCGTGGGAGGGGTTTTAAAGTTTTCTGCGATAACAACATAGATATCCGCAAATGCCTTTTAATCCTTCAGTAAATATACGTGATCTATCGCCACCGCCATCGGGGCCCCATAAGGAATGCTGCGGCGTCATTACTTTTTTTTCTAATACTAATTGCATCGGGGTTTTTGGTGCTACTTGGGTTTGCGGGCCGGTATCGGTGGTCATGAAGACCTCCTTAAAAAGTACTGGACTGACTATATATATCCTCTTAAATTACGTCTTTTTAAGGTTAATTACCAGATGAGATACACAAAACAAGACAAAAATCCTATAAAATTCAGGATTTTTGTCTAAAAATTGACCTAGGATTAAACTGCTATTTGCTGGAATTTAAGTGAAAGTCATCGGTTTTCACCGTTAAAGAAGTCGGGAACGGATCCGCGGCTTGCTCAAAACGACCCCCGAGATTTTTGGCTAAAAACTTTTCAGCAAGCGCATAAAAGGCGATCCGATTTCCGGGTAACATCAGTTTATGTCCTTCATCCGGAAATACCACATAGGTGACTGGCACTTTATTTTTTTGCATTGCGCGCACCATTTGATCGGATTCATTTTGCATGACTCTGACATCGTTGGTACCATGCCCCATGAGTAAAGGTTGAGTAATGTGATCGGCGAAATACAACGGTGAACGTTCTTTTAAATAGGCTTTCCCTTCCTCGGTGTCCGGATCGCAACCCAGCATTTCATTAATAACCCCTTGCATCGCTTGCCAATACGGCGGAAAACTTTTTGCCATGGTTTCCAAATTGGCCGGCCCCACCAGATCTACACCACAGCAAAAACTTTCTGGCGATTGGGTGAGCCCCACTAAAGTTGAATAGCCACCAAAACTTGTTCCCATGATGGCGATTTTATCCGGCATGGCAATACGATTATCAATCGCCCATTGCACTGCATCGAGTAAATCGTGATGAATTTTTCGCCCCCATTCCCCATGACCGGCTAATAAATGGGCTTTGCCGTAACCGGTAGAAGCGCGAAAATTGACACTCAATACCGCATAACCGCGATTGGCTAACCATTGATGGAAGGGATTAAATCCCCAATAATCGCGAAAGTTCGGGCCACCATGGACTAATAAAACTAAAGGGACGGGCTGAAAAGGCACCCCCTTTTCATGCAGATCGCTTTGTCGGGGTAAGGATAAAAAACTCATACACGTTAAACCATCCCGCGTTTTGATTTCTCGAGGGTGCATTTTGGTTAACGTTTGTTGTTTAATATTATGCGATGTCCCAATGCGTTTGGCAGTCAACGTGGTTTGATCATAATAATAATATGAGATTGCGCCTTGATCGTGATTAAAAGCCACTATCCAATAGCGATTGTCTTCACTTTGGCTGATAATATCAATATCACCATCATCCAGTGTTTGCAACATTTCAAAATCGCGTTGCGTTTTTTCGTTTAAACACTTCCACACTTTGCGGGCATAATTGGTGGCGTAAGCCAGGGGGGTTTTGGTTTGGGAACAAAGCAGCACATCACAAATATCGGCTTGTTCCTCATGTCCTAAAGCAAGCGTTTGTTGATTTTCCAGATCTAAAGCAAATAACGTCGAGGTATTCGTTTGTACGGTTTGGATATAATATAATTTTTTGCCATCCGCAGATAAACCTATGCGTAACCGCGGATAAAAGAACCAGCCAAACAGATCATACTGCGCTACTTCAACGACACAACGCTTTTCTGGGGACAACAAATCGATATATTTACCCCCCGCAATTTCGACTTTTATACCAAAGCGTAATTGTAGCTGATCATCACTGATAAATTCCCAATATTCATGATTCTCATAAATACATTCGCGTTGACTACTGCGCAAATCCAGCAAATACACATCATGGTAACATTTATCTCTTTCATTTAAAGCAATTAATATTTGATCCGGGAACTTTGAGCTAATTTGTAACACTTTGACTTGTGTCGTGTGATCGGTCAAGCGCTGTGCAACGCCCTCTTTTAGATGAATACTCCAAAGCTGCCAATTTTCATTACCATTTTCATCGTGGATAAATAACAGCCGTTGGCTATCTGCAGACCACCAATACTCTTTGATCGGATGCGCAACGGAGCTCAGTGGCGTTGCTTTATCCCAGTGATCTCTTTGCGCTACCCATAAGTTCAAAATGCCATTGTGCGGCGCTAAAAAACTTAACATTTTCCCATCCGGGCTGATTTTAACTAGGCTTTTTTCCGGATCAGCAAATAATACTGTGCGCGCAATAATGTCATCAGGTGGTAACATTTTTTCTCTCACTTTAATGATGAGCTGCGACTGTGCAACTCGGTTTCCAAATTCTTAATAAAGCATTACCCTGCTTTTGTAACTCATAATCTACATGGCGCAGTTCAACCCCGAGATTTTCTTGTTGACAATATTCTATCACTTCACCAATCAACGGTGACAAAGTGGATTGCGTAGTTACTAACGGAAAAATCCTGATCTCATTGGCAATGCGGATTAATTCTTTAATTACTAGCTTATGAAAATCTAATGCAGGTGAATGATTTTGCCTAAACAAAAAATGGTTGATTAACGCTAAATCAAAGGATTCGTCGGCAAACGACAAATGGGGAAATGCCGCGACATGATAGCGTCTTTGTTGCAATCCCAAGGGCAAATCTTGTAATAATTGCTGCCTATTTTTTTCATGCTGGATCTGGAAATGGTTAAGATCGGGCGTGCGAT
>Ga0207089_1061_pt1 | contig 25616 bp, 27 predicted proteins | sample Alteio_BWMinHeat_49_FD_153571 | JGI IMG/M metagenome (GOLD analysis project Ga0207089, IMG submission 153571) | Enriched cells from forest soil in Barre Woods Harvard Forest LTER site, Petersham, Massachusetts, United States -... | ecosystem: Environmental > Terrestrial > Soil > Temperate forest >...
GGTGTTTTTTTGTGTTTTTTTGTTAAAGCACGGCTCTTTGTGTGTAAAAGAAATCCCTCCCAACCTCCCTTTGAAAAGGGAGGGGTGCGCTTCGGTCTAGATTTAACTTTGCAAATAAGCCTGCCACCCCGCCTCACGATATTTTCTCGCTTCACTCAGTGGATCATTCGCCTGAATAATTCCACGTCCCACAATGATAATATCTGTCCCATTCTGCACGATCGCTTGATGCGGCGTAATATATTGCTGACCCAGGGCATCTTTTTTTTCAGCGAATTGAATGCCGGGTGTTAAATAAATCCAGGCGGGATGTGAAGATAATTTTCGCTGCGCGATAAAGCCCATCACAAAATCCGGAAATTGTTCCGCCATTGCCACTGTTTTTTGGGTGTAATCTGGCTGAAATAAATGATTCGCCGAACTCATTTCTGCAAGCAGCAACAGACCGCGTTGTTTTGCAAGTCCCACTTCAGAAAGTCCTGAAACAATACCAGGCCCCGGTAAACTATGTGCATTAATGATGTCAGCCCAATCAGCAATATGATAAATCCCTTTTTGATATTGCAACTTAACCGTATTGCCAATGTCCGCAAATTTTCTGTCTTCAAAAATAAGAAAGTGATGTTTATGCGCCAACTCATTTAACTTCTGCGTTAATGCAGGTGTAAAATCTTCGACAATATCAATATGCGTTTTCAGTACGCAAATTTCAGGGCCGATAAGTTCCGCAAGATCCAATAATTTTTGAGCCTGGGTCACATCAGCAGATAAGGCTAAATTTGATTTTTTCTGCTCAAGCAATTGGAATAATTTTTTCGCCAAGGGATTTTTGCAAAAACGTGCTCTCTCTGAATAATGCATTATGAATTTGCCGATGTGTTTAATAGTTCCTGGAGAGTAAACGCTGAATGCACCTGATAATTTCTCTGCTGCAGATTTTCTCGGCCGCCCTGTTCACGATCAATTAATATTGCGCTATCGGTAACACGCAATCCAACGGCTTCAAGTTCATCCGCTGTTTCAATGATACTGCTGCCGGTAGTGATAAGGTCTTCAATGATCAGACAGGTTTGTCCTGGCTGAAAAGCGCCTTCGATTTGCTGTTTTGTGCCATAGTCTTTTTTTTCTTTGCGGCGCATGATCATCGGAATGTTATGCTCGAGCGAAATGCAAGTCGCAATCGGTAACGCGGTATAAGGCACACCGCAAATTAAATCGAATTGACAATCTTTAATCTGTTGCCAAATCGTATTTGCTACTGCGCGCAATACATCCGGATGGGAGATAATCTGGCGCAAATCAATGTAAATCTTTGAGGTCTTACCACTTTTTAATGTGAAATCACCGAATTTAATGGCGTTGATCCGATAGAGGTCAAAGATAAGCTGCTCATTCTTCATGAGAATCATTCCAAGTCGAATTATTAATCAGAAAATGGATTATAATTTTAATTACAGCTCAGATAAAGCGAGTAATGACCATGCGACTTCTTCAGGTACTTTTTGTTTTTTTTAGTGGAATGCTTTTTTCTATGAGTCTGCTGGCAGAAACCGCCGCCGAGGTAGGTCGAATGATATGGGTAAACGGACCTGCACAAGCCATTTCTCCGAGTCATGCGACTCGCTCCTTACAACGTCGATCACCGATTTATGAGCAAGATACCATCGTAACGGGAGATTCCGGCACTGGCCAAATTGTCTTTACGGATAACAGCGTTGTTGTGCTGAGAGCCAGCACCACATTTAGAATTGATCAATACAAATTTAATCCCAGCTTGCCGAATGATGGAAAATATATTGCGAGTGTCGCCAAAGGTGGATTTCGTACCATCACAGGGCTTATTTCCAAGGGTAATCCGGATGGTTATCAAGTCAATACTCCCGTCGCGACCATTGGTGTGCGAGGAACAGATTATTCAATTTTTTATATGCCCTGTAACCCCCGAAAAGGAAAAACAGCAAAAACAGATCCCACTTGTAGTAGGGGACTTGTTGTGAAATTAAGTCGTGGCAAAATCGTTGTGGTCAATCCTCAGGGACAAGTAGAACTGAATGCATCAAAAGGTGGAACTTTTGCTGTGGTTAAAAGTCTTGAACAGCCGCCTGCTATCACAAATAATCAATCAACGCTGTTTGATAGCCAGCCAAGTATTTCTTCTGGACCGGGCGGAAAATTCGGCCCCACAACAAAATCCGTCTCTGGATTTTGTATCAATTAGCGGCATCTCCTTTCAGCTGATCGATTCGCAAAACAACTTTTTTTAGCTGCTTGATTTCATCCGGTGAGAATTCTTTAAAGAATTCAAATCCCGCATTCAAGACCAGAAAAACATCGTCATTAATACCCGTAATCAAGTCACGCCCTGAAATTTCCACATAATCGATGTTAGTCAACTGATCCCCTGCCCATTCCGTCAGTCGCTCCAACGTGTCGAATGTCAGCATAAAATAGTGATCATCTATCGTTGCAAACAGTGGGCGAAAAGGTTCCTCATCCTCCGGTGATTTGTCTTTTTTGACGGGAAGAAAAAGCAGAGAACGCAACAAGGTGATATACACTTTATTCACATCCTCTTGTTTCCCCTGGCTTGCGTAAGCCGCAGAAATTAACTGATCTAATTCAGTCATGGATTTCACCTAAAGAGCCTTATTTTCCTCCCGTCCATTAGAGAGTCAAGCAAAACGTAGTGAAAATTCCTCAGTTTGGGTACAATACGCTTCTTTTACGATTGAGGCTAAGAAGCTGGGAGAACATGAATGATGACGCAAGATGACAAAGTGACAGCCAAAAATAAAGTTTATACGAATTTATCAGCTTCTGAATTAGTGAACATGGCCCTTAGCCGTAAAGAAGGTGTCCTGGCTGCTAACCAAGCATTCAATGCAACGACTGGGCCGCGCACTGGGCGCTCGCCAAAAGACCGGTTCATTGTAATCGATGCAGTCACTGAAAAAACAGTGGATTGGAATACAATCAACCAACCTATCAGCCCAGAAAAATTTAATGCCCTTTGGCAACGCGCAGAGCGCTATTTACAACAAAAAGATTGCTCTTTTCTTTCTTACCTCCAAGTGGGCGCTGACCCAAGATACACATTGACCGTGAAAGTCACGACAGAACTTGCCTGGCACAATTTATTTACTCACAATCTTTTTATGCGCCCAGAAAAACCGATTACCTCTGATCAAGCCGACCAATGGACTCTTTTGTGCGTACCTAGTTTTAAAACAGATCCGACGCGTGATGGTGTTAATAGCGATGCAGCCATTATTTTAAATTTCTCCCAGCGTAAAATTTTAATTTGCGGCACGTATTATGCGGGCGAAATGAAAAAATCGATGTTTTCTGTATTAAATTTCATTTTACCAGAATGTGAAGTATTACCCATGCACTGCGCTGCCAATGTCGGCAAAGAGGGTAATACTGCCTTGTTCTTTGGATTATCGGGCACAGGAAAAACAACGTTATCAGCCGATCCTGAACGTTATCTGATTGGTGATGACGAACATGGCTGGGGTGCTGACACTGTATTTAACTTTGAAGGCGGTTGTTATGCAAAATGCATCGACTTATCTCGTGAACGTGAACCCGTGATCTGGGATGCGATTCGTCATCCAGCGATTATGGAAAATGTGGTCCTTGATCCAAAAACAAATGAGCCTAATTACGCAGATAGCAGCCTGACAGAAAATACCCGCGCCGCTTATCCGCGTGAACATATTCCCTTGCGTGTCGCAGAAAATAAAGCGGGCCAGCCCACTGCCGTATTATTTCTCACCTGTGATTTATACGGCGTACTTCCTCCCGTTGCTCGACTGACCCGAGAACAAGCGGCTTACTATTTTCTAAGCGGCTACACGGCGCTCGTAGGTAGCACTGAAGTGGGTCAGGGCAAAGGCATCAAACAAACATTCAGCACGTGTTTCGGCGCACCTTTCTTCCCACGCCCTGCGCGCGTCTATGCTGATTTATTAATGAAACGGTTAGACAATTCACACGCACAAGTTTATCTCGTGAATACCGGCTGGACGGGCGGCGCTTATGGTGAAGGCGGCCAACGTTTTTCCATTCCAGCAACCCGATCAATCGTCAGTGCAATTGTCAATGGGGAATTGCGTCATGCCCAGTATGAAACATTGCCGGTTTTCAATCTTGCGATTCCAACAGACGTACCAGGTATAGATAAAAAAGTATTAAATCCTCGCGATGCTTGGGCTGATAAAAACGCACACGACAAATTTGCCAAGGAATTGATGGGCAAATTTATTGAGAATTTTAAGAAGTTTGATGTAAGCGATGTTATTCGAAATGCGGGGCCGCATTTGGATTAGATGAAAATGATGTAGGGTGGGCAAAGCGCAGCGTGCCCACCATACCACAGGAAAAACGTTCATGATCAACATCCAACAAAATATCATCGAACTCAAAAATAGAATTCGCGAATGCGAAATTCGTTATCACAGACAACCCAACTCTGTTTCTCTTTTAGCTGCCAGCAAAACACAATCGGTCGAGAAAATCCAACAGGCCATTCTCGTTGGGCAAACTGTATTTGGCGAAAATTATTTACAAGAAGCACTGGAAAAACAAGTTTCGCTCGCTGATGAAATTTTAGAATGGCATTTCATCGGCTCGATCCAAAGTAACAAAACAAAAAAAATTGCCGAACATTTTTCTTGGGTTCAAAGTGCGAGTGATATGCGAATTCTGCAGCGCCTAAATGATCAACGCCCGACTCATCTTCCTCCACTGAATATTTGTCTTGAAGTGAATGTGAGTGGTGAAAAAACGAAGACGGGAATGGCTCCCCATGACGTTTTTCCACTCGCCCATTTTTGTTTGACATTACCCAATTTGATCCTGCGCGGTTTGATGACGATCCCAGCGGAAAAAAATACTTTCGCCGAGCAACGTGTAGAATTGCATAAATTACGCATAATCTATGACAGTTTGCAAAAAGAGGGTTATAAAATTGATACGCTTTCAATGGGAATGTCGCATGATTTGGAAGCTGCCATCGCAGAAGGTACAACAATGATAAGAATTGGCACAGCTATTTTCGGCAACCGTATCTAGGGCCTGCGCATAAACCAGTATATCACACGCATTTTTCTTTTTATGCGCTAAAATAAAAGTAAATAGAACATAAAAGTGAGGTGCCATCATGAAGATCAACTACAGGAAGTTGGGGCTTCTACTCTGGTTATCTCTGCTGTGTTGCGCACTTGCCCGCCCTGCAAGTGCTGATTTGGTCAAAGGAATTTATCTTGCTCAAGAAAGTCTAGAAGATACTAAACTTATCAATTACTTTATAAAACGCGCGAAAGCATCTGGCATCAACACATTTGTTATCGATTTAGACATCCCGTCAAAAAGGTACCAACAAAATATCGATTTGGTCAAGCAAAGCGGCATCACCTACGTTGCACGCATTACGATGTATCCCGGTGGCGGTACGCCTGAACAAATAGAATCTGAAGCGTATCGGGAAAAAAAATACAAATTGATTAAAGCCGCGATTGGTTATGGCGCGAAAGAAATTCAGTTGGACTATATTCGTTATAACACTAAACAACCTGCATCCTCTGAACATGCAATTAATATACAAAAAATTATTCAATGGTATAAAGATAGACTTGTTACTCAGAATGTCCGATTGCAGATTGATGTATTTGGTATTGCAAGCTTTGGGGAAGAAAAACACATTGGCCAAAATATTAAATTATTCTCCCAGAGTATCGATGCCCTTTGTCCCATGGTATATCCATCTCATTATCGTCCTTTCCCCGTGCATTTCGCGACCCCTTACAAGACCGTCTATACTTCGCTGATTTCGATACGCGAACAGTTTAACGATAAAATGCCGATAAAACTGTATCCTTATATTGAACTCTCTAATTATCATTACCCCCTCGCGCACGATAAAAAATTGAAATATATTTACGCGCAAATTCAGGCTGCCCAGGACGCAAACGCGGATGGGTGGTATGCATGGAGTCCAAATAACCTTTACGATAATTTATTTACTGTATTAGAAACCAATTCTGTTAAATAGAGGGTGATCCTAACTAAATACTAAATACAAATACAACAAATACAAAGCACCATTTACCATTAATGCCTTAATACGTAAACCAGCACTTGAAGCATTCATTCTAAGCCAAGCAGTCGCAACAAGAGTGATAAAAATACCCGTTTGCACTATTTTGCTTGGCTGCCATGGTGTTAATAGAATACCTAATGCTGGCAATAGTGTTCCCTGAAACACCATCGCGCCAGTGATATTGCCAAATCCTAGTGTATCTTTATTTTTACGAATCCAAAAAACACTGTTCACTTTTTCAGGCAATTCTGTAGCAAATGGGATGATCAGTAATGATAAAAGCAACACGGAAACTTGCAAAGCACTTGATATACTTTCAACACTGTTAATAAAGCCCTTGGCGCCAAAAAGAAGTAATGCTAATGCAGAGATAAGCTGAATTAAAATAGTAACAATATTATTCTTCATACCAATTCTAGTTAGCATCATAGGCTCTTCAGGCCTCACTCCGTGGCCATTTACGACGAGTGCTTTTGATGCCATGCATGTCAATATGATATAGCTGATATAAATTCCGATTAATATAAAACTGATTCCAGTTCTTAAATACATAGGCTCAAGAGGAACATACATTGCAATTGCCGCGATGAAAAATGCGGCTAGAAAGAAATTCAGGTCGCGAATAAATCCTGATCTCTCGGGCATGATTTTACCATTTATCCCTCGTTGCTTAACGACAGAAAGTGCCATAACAAAAATTGATAGGCTAGATAGCATCAAAGGCGCGCCTAAAATTGCACCCACACTAATTTCTTGATTGATTAATTTATTAGACGTACCTGCCACAAGCGCAATGATGGGTACAGAAGTCTCTGGTAAAGCGGTGGCAATTGCTGCAAATATGGATCCTGTCACACCTGCCGAAACTCCTATTTTTTGCCCGAAATGCTCTAAAGCATTCGTGAACAATTGAGATGAGATAAGAATGATGATGAGCATCAAAACTAAATGTATCCATAGATAAATCATGAGATTTCCTTATTGGAGTTTTGACAAGCCACTATCAAATCGTGAACGAGCCCGCGTGCGAGCCCGAGCTCGTCTTTTCAGTGAATTTTACCACCCAAAATGGCTAAGGTATTGAATTAATTCACCGAAAAGACGGACTCGGGCTCGCACGCGGGCTCGTTCACGATTTGATGTGGTTTGTCCAAACTCCAATCTTTAATTTCCGTGCTATACTTCGTGCCGCTCTAATTTTTAAAGGAATCTATATGCATACCCTCGCTATTATCGGCGCCGGTAACATGGGCGCAAGTTTGCTTGGCGGCTTAATCGCAAACCAATTCCCAGGCGAACGAATCTGGATAACAGATTCAGATCCGGAAAAACTGCGCACGCTGAAACAACAATTTAACGTTCACACCACGGATAATAATGAAGAAGCTGCAAACGCTGCAGATATCGTTATTTTAGCACTCAAGCCGCAAATCATGCGTGAAGCGACTCGAAAACTCGCAACAGTGAGCCAAGCAAAAAAATCCCTGATTATTTCTATTGCGGCCGGTATTCGAGAAGAAGATTTACAAGACTGGTTGGGCGGCAACGTTGCCATTGTGCGCTGTATGCCAAACACACCTGCCTTGATTCGCGCCGGCGCGACCGCATTGTATGCAAATCATTTTGTCACAGCAAAACAACGCGATCTGGCGGAATCTATTTTGCGTGCTGTCGGCACGGCGATCTGGTTAGACAATGAAAAACACATGGATGCCGTCACGGCTTTATCCGGCTCTGGACCTGCCTATTTCTTTTTGATGATTGAGGCATTGCAAGCAGCTGGTGAAAAATTAGGGCTTGCCAGCGAAACGGCACGCCTACTCACGTTGCAAACTGCATTGGGTGCTGCACGCATGGCGCTGGAAAGCAATGAATCCGCAGCGGAGTTACGCCGGCGCGTGACATCGCCCGGAGGCACCACCGAAGCTGCACTGCGTGTTTTGGAAAAAGCAAATATCACCGAATTATTTTTTAATGCTTTAAAAACTGCGAAAGAACGCTCGGAAGAATTAGCCGATACTTTTGGCAAAGAGGTAAAATAAAATGTACGGGAATCTAACTAACACCGGCTTATTTTTAATTAGCACGCTGTTTGATTTATATATTTTAGTTTTAATTATTCGCTTACTGTTAGCCTTTGCAGGAGCAAATTATTTTAATCCCGTGACGCAGGTCATCATAAAATTAACCCAGAACCTGGTTACGCCAATGCGTCATGTATTACCCACTTATCGCGGCATTGAATTTTCAACTCTTGCCTTGATTATTCTTTTTGAGATGATAAAAATTTTCTTGCTCAGTCTACTAGTTATGGGTGTACCTGGTATTTTAATCGTATTTATTTCTGCCCTACTTGCAACCGTGAAATTCATTCTGAACACTTATTTTTACGCCATTTTGCTGCAAGCTATTTTAAGCTGGTTTCAGCCCGGTTATTCACCTGCTGGCCAATTGTTGCAGCAAATTACTACGCCCATTTTGCAGCCTTTCAAACGAATTATCCCGCCCATCAATGGAATTGATATTACACCCATTCCGGCTATGATTATTCTACAGATGTTGATTATGTTGCTGCCCTAATAGGAATGACTTATGCATGCACTCGTTGTTGAAAATCTCAAAAAAATCTATGCAAATGGATTGATTGCACTAAAAGGAATTAATCTCAACGTCGCAGAAGGTGACTTCTTTGCGATGCTTGGTCAAAATGGCGCGGGAAAATCGACGACCATTGGAATTTTATGTTCTCTTGTCAACAAAACATCTGGCAAAGTCTCTATTTTTGGTCATGATATTGACACAGAACTGGAGGGCGCCAAATCGTGTATTGGTGTGGTGCCACAAGAATTCAATTTCAATCCATTTGAAAAAATTCTACAAATTGTGGTTAATCAAGCCGGATATTACGGCATTCCTCGCAAAACAGCTCTGATCCGCGCTGAACTTTATTTAAAAAAATTGGGGCTGTGGGAAAAGCGCAATCAAATTGCATTGCGTTTATCGGGCGGGATGAAGAGACGCTTGATGATCGCACGTGCCTTGATGAATGAACCCAAATTATTAATTTTGGATGAACCGACCGCCGGTGTCGACATCGAATTGCGCCACAGCTTATGGAGTTTTTTAATTGAACTTAACAAACAGGGAACAACCATCATATTGACGACGCATTATCTGGAAGAAGCAGAACAGCTTTGTAAAAATGTTGCGATCATTGACCACGGTGAAATCATTGAGCATGCTCCCATGAAATCGTTGATTAATCGTTTGAATGTTCAAACACTCATTTTAGATCTCGCTGAATCCATTGAAATAGCGCCTGAATTACTCCATTATCCGTATCGCTTATTGGATAAAACCACGCTGGAAGTCGAGTTGCGCAAGACCCAATCGCTGAACGCTTTGTTCAACGAACTTAGCCTACAAAATATTTATATCACTAGCATGCGCAATAAAACAAATCGACTGGAAGAATTATTCGTCCGACTCGTTGCAGAAAACAAGGCAAAAAATTTATGAACAAAAATTGGATCGCGTTACAAACCATTCTCTCAAAAGAAATCAACCGCTTTTTGCGCATCTGGATGCAGACTCTATTACCGCCGGCGATCACCATGACGCTTTATTTTATTATCTTCGGCAAATTGATTGGATCGCAAATCAAAGACATCCACGGTTATACTTACATGCAATATATTGTACCGGGGCTTACCATGATGTCTATCATGACGAATGCATATGCCAATACATCTTCTTCTTTTTTCAGCGCAAAATTCACTAAAAGTGTAGAAGAAATGTTAGTGTCATCGATGCCAAGCTACATTATTCTGTTAGGTTATATGATTGGCGGCTCTTTGCGAGGCATCCTGGTTGGGCTGATCGTCATTCTCATTTCATTATTTTTTACTCACCTACAGATTCACAATTTAACGATTGTTATCTCGATGGCTGTTTTATCTTCGATGCTGTTTTCAGTCGGTGGCCTCATGAATGCTATTTTCGCCAAAAAATTTGATGATATTTCTTTTATTCCCACCTTCGTGTTAACCCCTTTAACTTATTTAGGCGGCGTGTTTTACTCCATTACACAACTGCCACCCGTTTGGCAAAAAGTGTCGGCCTTCAATCCTATTCTCAATATTGTTGATACATTCAAATACGGCATGTTGGGAGCGTCTGAAATTAATGTCTTTTTTGGATTTTCTTTGATTTGTGGATTATTTGTCGTGCTTTTCATTTGGTGCCTTGTTTTATTGCGGAAAGGGTCAGGTTTAAGAACATAAAAAGTTACATTCATTACTGAATTTGTGATATCTTTTTTTCAATTTTAACGGATAGGAATATAGTGCATGAAGCATTCCCAAAAACCACTATTCAATCGCGAGGAACAGCTTATACGCCCGGGACTTTTTTCTGTTTTTTCAATTATCCCGCAAATTATTATTTGCGCTATCGTATTTGGCGCCTATTACTATATCGTGCAACAAGGTTATTTTCCCTTCTGGATTAATTATATTTATTACGCTGTGAAAATTATTATTGCACTTCAAATAATGATTGGGGCGGCTCGCTCTTTGATCATGCCGTTGCTCGCCATTATTTTAGGCGGATTGGATTTATATATGATTCAGATGCAAGGGACTTCGCTTATTTCTGGTCATGATGCATGGCAACTTATTATTATAGGTGCTATCGGCATTATTCTTACTTTTATTGTCAGATCATTAAGACATTGAGGAATGAAACGTATGTTAAAACAGAGTATTGCAATTGTAGTTTTAAGTATTCTTGTTATCCTGGCTATGCCTTATGCGCAATCGGGTTTGCAGTTCATCGTCACTGCGCATAATTGGCTGTCTGATTTGCTGAAGCAAGTCTTTTCTATGGGACAAGCTGGAAATATGATTCGCCAATTACTCGCACTGCTCGCTATTCCGATTGTGATTGCCCTGCTTCCTGTCATCGTTTATTGGATAGTCAAGCGATCGTGGTTTCCTTATTTCATGGAAATTGTCTGGGTTGTTTGGTTAATTCAAGCGTCGGCTCTTATTATTCTTTATAAATCAGTATAACCGAGCCGCGACCGTCAGGGCAGGCCATCTTTGGCCTGTTAAATTGTAAGAGTTATTTCGTGCACGTTCCTATGTGTAAATGTTCACCCCCCTTAGCTCAGCGTCGTTGCGAGGAGCCAAGGAGGTCTGGACACTTACTCCTATGTAGTTTGCTAGATTCCATCTCTGTCAAGGCAGCTGAGAATGCTTTAGTAGTTATGCTGATAGAAGGCTCCGTGGCATAATAACATGCCTTATATTCCATATGCTCTTTCATTTCTTCTAGTTCCCTCAAAACATCTAACAATGCTTTATGAGCTCTACCTAATTGTGCATGAAAGCAGGCCTCATTCTTTGTAATGGTTATATTTTGTTTTATCGAAATTTTAATTATTCCAATCACTTTTTCTATATTTTCTATAGTGGGATTAACAGTCATCCCAGATATAGCTTCGATGACTGGTTGAATGCAGCTTAATTTTTTCTTTCGATCTATATTTGCAAACAAATGAGTGCGCCCATATTCCCTTGCCAGTTGCTTTAAGGGTAGTTCGAGTGAGAGACGTTTTTTGTGCCAAGTAATTGTGGCTAATTCTTTTTCTGAAAAGCCGGAATCATATTTTTTTGCATGGATGGGATTAGCAGACCGAATTGGGAGTGCAGTCCAATTGTTTTCACTGCGTTCTTTATACAAAAATTCAGTACTAGAAGGACGCAATAGCTTGTCTTCTCCATTATGGGCAGATTGTACATTCTCTGGATTAAAATATTTAGCCATTATTGGATATTGATCTGAACGTAATGCCATGAAATCGTTATCGATCATTTGCGCGAAATCGAGTCGAATAACCGATTTACCATCGCCATCTCTATCTGAGCTGACGAGATATTTTTGTACCGCAGCCAGTCTACGGAATTTTGGCTTGGGAACAAATCGATCTACTTCACTGATAATCTTTTCAAAATTGGCTTTAAACTCAGGATATTGTGCGTATAAACGGACATACTGACCCGGATTAAAGTCGTCATCATCCCATAGACCGCCATGAAATGCATGACCAGAATGCAGAGAATCGCCTGCCCCTACAGGGCAACCAAAAAGAAAACCTTCATCAGTTTGCAATTCCACATTATCTTTATTTTTTATGCCAGCTTCCACTTCACCCATGATTTCATTTATAACCAATTGGTCGATCGCTGGCTGGTTGGAACACAATAAGGCTCTCACATTCGAAATGACATTTATCTGATTTGATCCATCCCATTGGTCAATCCCATCACTTGGCCGACCTGAATCATGGAGTAAAGCGATAACGCCCCGCGTGGAAGAACCCCCATTTCTGTAGGGTAATTATTAAGCAGGATCAGTATTTTTGACCTTTACTTTATCCGAAGCAAATCTCTCTCGCAAAATTTCTTCTAGCTTTTCAACTAACAAAGCGATATCAATTTGCCCATCATTCTTCACAAAACTATCTGAGGGTTGGCCCCCATTCTAGTCAAAAGGGGACAAATCTCATTTCATGTTCATTAATTTGAGTAAATGAATCTTCAAAATTGTGCACTTGTCCTTCTTTACGTACCAAATCGAGAGCAGCTAAAGAAAGATTTTCGGTAACAAGCATAGACTGGTTTATTTTCCCTTGAGCAATAATACCATCATCAGGAAATCCTGTATCTACAGGCCCAAGAATAGCTGCCTGTCCGTATGTATTGTCAGGCCCTCCACTCAAATCAACTTTATTTATAACGTAAGAAATAGCGATATAACATTGATTTTCAATAGCTCGAGCGCGGCAAGAAAGAAAAACTCTATTTAAACCTGCAAGTGTCGTCGTATAGCTTGGCACTAAAATAATTGATGCGCCTTGTTTAACAAGGGATCGGATAATTTCTGGAAATTCGCTATCATAACAAACTGCAATACCAATGCTCCCTAATGATGTTTTAAAAATTTTTTGCTGACATCCGCGCTCTAATAAAGTTGTGCTTTTTTCATATTCAGTTAGTTGTAATTTATCTTGATATTCATATGAACCATTTGGACTAAACATATAAGCCCGATTGACAAATTTATTTAATTTAGTTTTTTCTATGATAGTTCCTGCTTGAATATAAATTTGATTAATTTGTGCAAGTTTCCGGTAAAAATCGATGTATTTTGGAATCAGAGGTTGTAATGCTGAATATAATTCGTCATCTATATTAAATTTTTTGCATGCAATTTCTGTGCCAGCATATTCAGGCATGACTAAAATTGTGGCACCTTCATTTTTTGCATCAGTAACAAGTTTTTTAATTTTTAAAACATAGCTTTCCCAATTAGGTAATTGTTCAATTTGATATTGACAACACGATACTCTAATCATAATTTCTTTTGCCAAAAAATAAGTGGGTGAGTGGTTTTTAGTGCTTCTCCAATTTCTTTCCACTCAAAGTACATACATAATTCAGTATGTTTTTCATAACCAAAATGTTTCCAAACAAAATCTAATGGAACATGATTTTTAGGTTTTTTTGGATCATCAAGAGGTCTTTCGATAGCCGCAAAAGCAGCTATTTTTGAACCATATTCTTTAGCTGCTGCTTCACGTTCTGTAAAAAAATGTCGATAAATACCATGCCCACGGTATGCAACTTTCAGTACCGATTCTCCAAAATAAAATACGTCTTTAATACTGATGTTATTTTCCAAAAATGGTTTTTGAAATTCAATTGTTTCGAATTCAAGAGGAATAGCTGAAGAAGCGCCGACAACTTTATCACGATCAAAGACGACTACAATAATGCTTTCTTTGCATTTTACGTAAGTATTAAGATAAGTATATTCGTAATCTAAATCGCCATCATATAAGTAAGGATAGGATTTAAAAATTTCAATTCTTAATTTTGCTAATTCAGGGATATATGGAAGGATATCTTGACCTTTTAAGCATAAGATTTTTAAATCTTGCTTCATTACTTAGTCACCTGATTTAGCCAATCTTGCATATTATAATAATTGGTCACCCGCGAAATTTTATTATTTTCAATGCTAAAAAAAGCACCGACAGGCAACCGATAATGTTGCTGCTTTGCCTCAGGCAGTCCCTGATCTGTTGCCAGATAAATACCTTCAATTATAAATTCAGCAGCAGCGCGCGAGCCATCTTCATTTACCATAATGACTATATCCATAGCGATTTCTTTATAGCAATGATTCATATGCTTCATGAATTTTGAAAAAGCATCTTTCCCCTTTTGACAACCTCCCTGATTAATATCATGAACCACATTATCACTGAGAAAATCTAGGAAGGACTCCATATCTTGTCGATTGAAAGCATCGTAATATTGTTTAATCAGATTTGTTGTTTGCATGGGTTCTCCTAATTTTTTATTCCGACAAGACTGTATTTAGTTCTTTTTTACTCTTTTTTGATTTTCTGGAAGGATGAGTAAAAATTCTTTTCTTTTGTTCTTCCTCAAATTTCATGATGGTTGCGCGTGCTTTAATATATTCTGCTTCTATAAATTTTATTTCTTGTTTGAGCTGTATGATTTGTGTTTTTGACGCGTTTAGTTGAGCATCATTTTCATGGATTTCTTTTTGAGAATTGGTTAGTTGAAATTCGAATTTTTTGATTTGTACGTTATTTTGATGGTGAATATTTTCTAATTTCTTACGTTCTTCTTTTGTTTCTTGTCTTGCCTGATCGATGAGTTTTAACCAGCGAATTTCTGATTGTTCCTGTAAAAAATTTTGTTGGGTCATGAGATTTTTATGTTCTTGGGCTTGGGATGATAGCTTTTCGTGTAAAGTTTTAATCTCAATTTGCAAGCAATGATACTCTGTGATGAGTTTATCTTTTTCATCATAGATACGTTTTAATCGATCTTCCTGTTGATTTTTTTGGATGCCGAGTGTTTCAGCTTGTTTGATTAAACGATCATTCAAAATAGCCAACTCGATATTGAGATTTTGTTTATATGCGATTTCTTGTGTTAATTGCGCAGATAATTCTTCCACTTTTAATTGTAGGCCAGCCACAGATTTTTCTGCTTCTTTCTTTTTTTGCAGTGCTGTTTCACCTTCGCTCTCTACGGTTTTTTTATATTCAGCTAATTGATGTTGAGCATGTTCCATTGCTGTCTGCCACAGTACCTCAAAAGTAGAGACAAGCTCCTTCGGCATATTGGCTGGTAGGTGATGGATAGTCTTTTTTGCATAGTCGTCACGCCAAACTTTTAAATGTTCAGCAATTGTTGTGTTGCTGCCGGTACCTAATTCTTCCCGTATCTTTTGCACAGAAGGCGCGATGCCTTGGCTCAACAATTTAACCGCGGTCCGTTTTATCGTTTCGTAATCAACGCCCGGTCTTGACATAGTTAATTTATTCCCTGTTTTTCCTAATTTTTTGAACTATAACATGCTTTAACATGATACGTAAGACATGCCAATTCATTATTCTAAAACATCAAAATTCATGATAAGGCCACTTATCTTGAGTTTTTAAATGGACACTGCCAAACTGTTTACTCTAAAAATCATGAGATCAAAACAAGGATATTTATGGACGATACCGCATTGATACCACTTCCGCTTGAGCTTTTAACCTCTCCTGAAAATCTTAGCGGTAAATCAGGAACCAATCGAGCGCCCCCATTTATTACTCAACAAATTTCTGCTACAAACGACCTACAAGCTATCCAATGTTGGCTAGCTGAGTTCGAGCGTTCGCCTCAAACGCAGCGCGCGTATCGCAGAGAAGCAGAACGTTTACTCCTATGGTCTCTAATTGAAAAGAAAAAACCGTTTTCAAGCTTAACCCGTGATGACTTACGCGATTATCAACAATTCTTGCTAAACCCTCAACCTGAAGCGCTTTGGTGTGGTCAGCGTAAACCTCGCAACAATCTCGCCTGGCGTCCTTTTGAGGGACCCTTAAGTGAGGACAGTGTTGCGCAAGCTATTACGATTATAAATGCTCTTTTCTCTTATCAGGTTGAGGCAGGTTACTTATGCGGCAATCCATTAGGATTAATGCGTCGCAAAATAAAACAATACTCAACAACCAAAACAAAAGTGGCCGAGCGATTTTTAGAGCAAGCGCTGTGGCAAACTGTGGTGAATTATATAGAGGACTTACCTAAAATAACAGCGCGAGAACAAAAAGAATATGAACGGATCCGGTATTTATTTCATTTGCTTTATTTACTGGGTCCTCGTGTGAGTGAGATTGCTAATGCCTCGATGCAGAGTATCAAACAAACACATGGGAAATGGTGGTGGGAAGTCACAGGGAAAGGTCAAAAAACACAATTGATACCTGTCAATGATTCAATGTTGAGAACGTTTATTCGCTACCGACAATTTTATGGGCTTACTCAATTTCCACAACAAGATGAAGAAAGTGCTTTGTTTATGAATTTAAATGGAACAAAAAGTGTTACTGCTAATATGATTTATCGCTTAGTGAAGAAGGTTTTCCTAGATTGTGCAGCGCAATTAGAAAAAAGCCGTCCGGATTTTGCGATGAAATTAAAAAAGGCTTCAACTCACTGGATGCGTCATACCTCGATTACTCACCAAGCAGATGCAGGCATAGAGTTACGCTATATTAAACGAAATGCTAGGCATGAAAGTGTTGAAACTACCATGCTGTATCAACATGCCGAAGAAGAAAAATGGCATGAGGCAATGTCAGCGCATCGAATTGATTAGCTGTGTTTTTCTGGTAATTACAACTTAATAAACAACCCAAAGGATTGGACCATGAATAGAACTATAAAAAAGTGGTTAAAGGTATGCAAAAAAATAAAAAGAGAATTGATTTATTACCTCAAGCAGAAATAGATGATTTATATGAGCGTCCGATATTCAACGATGAAGAAAAATTACTGTATTTCACTCTTAATGAAAACGAAATAGTCACGGCGGAAAGATATGGTAATGTTCGAACAAAATTGTATTTTATATTGCAACTTGGGTATTTTAAGGCTAAACAACAATTTTATTCCTTCACTATTGACGAAGTAATTGATGATGCGGATTTTGTGAATAAGATTTATTTTAATGGAGAATCCATTTTATTTGGAAAAATATCACGTGAATATGCAAAAAAGCAAAGAGATGATATTTTAAAATTATGCGATTATCGATTCTTAACAGAAGATACCGAAGAACAAGTCACATCCTATCTTGGCAGTTTAGTAAAAATATTTCCAAACCATCACAATGCATTACGCCAATTAATTGTTAATTTTGAGCAATGTCGAATTGTTCTTCCGGTCTACCGTACACTCCAAGATTTATTTACGAAAGCCTATGGTATCGAACGGGACCGTCTCAATTATTTAATGCTATCCATGCCAGATCACATAAAAAATATATTAAATGCCCTTATAAAAAATGATGACGGCATTACCGATCTTAACATCATAAGATCTGATCAAAAAGATTTTCAGTATACGGCTGTGAAATTAGAAGTAGAAAAAGCAAACAAAATATCCGAATTATATGCTTTTTCAAAATCATTAATTCCAAAACTTCTGATATCAAACAATGCAATAGAATATTATTCCAATATAATAGAACAATACCCACCAGCAAGATTACGACGACTAGCAATACCACAACAATGGCTGCATTTAATTTGTTTTATTCATCATCGATATCAACAATTAATGGATAATCTCATCACTAGTTTTATGTATCATGTCCGCAACACAATTGAATCTGGTAAAGTTTATTCGGAAACAGCTCAAATGGAACACAATGCAAAAGTTGTTGTTGATTTTCCAAAGCTTGCTGAATTTTTAAAGTGGTTTCCTAATCAAAAAAATAAACCAGATGTCACATACTCCGCATTCAGTACAGAAGCATATAAAATACTTCCAGAGGAACAGTTTATCCCACTTTCTGAATTAATCGCTGGAAATGCTTTTAATAAAAAAGCCGCGAAATGGAAATTGTATGGCGAATCTTCACGAATACTCACTCTTTACTTACGTCCGATTTTATTAGCTGTTGATTTTGGTTTTTGTGATGATAATCATCCAATTATTGAAATGATCAATTTATTAAAAAATCATTATGCTTCAGGTAAAACATCGGGTTCATTTAAATTATGTGATGACATTGGGATAATCATTCCAAAAAAGATGCTGCCATATCTTAAGAAAAATCCAGATGATCAGTATGTTGATCCATATAGATTTGAATTTTTTGTTTATAGCAAAATGTATCACCATCTACGTCGTGGAAGATTGTTCTGCAATGATAGTGTTTCGTATCGTGACTTAGATTGCGATTTAGTTTCTAACGAAATCGTTAATGACGTTAAAAAAATCGCTCATGAATATGGATATCACAAAATTCCCATTTATTGTGACGAACACTTAGCTGATAAATTAAAGGAGTTAGATTTGGCATGGGAAAGAACGAGTCAAGGTATCAATACTGGAACTAATGAAGGAATCAATATCGAAATAGAAAATAAAATACCTATATGGACTTTATCCTATGATGCGAGCGAAGAGCTGGAAGATCAATATCTCAGTAATTTACCGAAGGTTGAAATACCGAATCTTATTAAATTTGTTGGCGATACTGTTAAAATATGGGATAAATTCTCTCATTCAAAAACTCGTGGTGTTAAAAGAAAAAATGCAAATCCATTTGCTTTAAACGCCTGTATTCTTGCCGAAGCATTTGGATTTAGTATGGAGCAAATGGCCGAAATATCTGATATTAGTTATAATACGCTTCGCTCAACGCGAGAAGACTTTATTACTGTTCCCACGTTATGTGATGTAAACGATGTTGTTGCAAATTATATCCATTCACTACCTATTTTTAAATCATGGGATCTCATTGAAAATCAAACACTCGCAGATACAGACGGACAAAAAATATTATCAACTAATAATACCATTCAATCTCGTTATTCAAAAAAATTTTTTGGCGGCGAGAAAGGGATTTCTATATACACATTATTAGCTAATTTTGTCGCTGTTAATGCAAAAAATATAGGGCCAAATGAGTATGAAGGGCATTCACTTTTTGATATGATCTACGGCAATAAAACTGACATCAATATAGATATGGTAACAGGAGATAATCATTCACTTAACAAATGCAATTTTGTATTTTTAGGTGCAATTGACGTTGATTATGTACCGAATATTAAAAATATCAAAGAAGCTGCTGATGATCTTTACTATGCAAATAATTTCTTTGATTGTAATGGAATATTGAATCCAAAAGGCAAAATAAATATTGAGAGAATAAAAAACGAGAAAAGAGGAATATTACGTGTTTTATTATCGCTGATCACTCAAGGAAACACACAGACAACTATTGTCAGGAAACTGAATTCACATGCGCGCTATGCTTCTCTACGAGCCGCACTGCTTGAATATAACAAGTTGCTAAACAGCACGCACATACTCAATTTGATCCATGATATGAATTTAAGAAAAGGGTTAAAAACCGCTAGAAATCGCACGGAATCATATCATTCACTACAAGGCTTAATCAGAAAGGTTTATAATGGCATCTTCAAGGGGAAAAAAATTTTAAATAATCGCATCAGCGCGCACGCAACAAGATTAGTTGCAAATTGTATCGTTGCGTATAACGCTATTATTTTAAATTCGATCTATGTGAAAATGATTAAATATGGTGCCTCAAAAGAAACATTAAAAGAGTTTTGCAGGATATCACCCATCGCATGGAGCCATCTTGTGTTTACAGGGAGATATAGTTTTGTGAAGAATGATGGGCAAATTGATATTGCTTTGTTAGTTGAAAAGCTAGAAGAAATTTTGCGAGAGAGATTTGCTTCGGATAAAGTAAAGGTCAAAAAGGCTGAGCCTGCTTAATAATTACCCTACAGAAATGGGGGTTCTTCCACGCGGGGCGGATAAGCTCAATTAATTTTATATAATTTTGATAACCGTTCTGACGCAAAAATGTCTGAGCTTCTTTGCTAAGACAGTCAATCTGTTGATCTATTTTTCGATGCATGCCTTTCTCCAACAACATTTCACCCGCCACTAATCGAGAAAATTTTGCAACGAATAAAGCATGGGGTGGTCCATTACAACTACAAGCATGATGGATTCCTTCCGCAGTGACTCCATGACTGGTCAAACGTGCTAATACGGTAGCGAGGGTATTTGTATCGGTATTGAAATTAATTCCTGCCTTTGCAAAAGCATCTTGAAAATTATATAGTTTTCCTGGCGACAACCAACTCGTACTCGGCCCTTTAGAAAAAGGTATATTTTGTATATTTTCGCCGCATCTTTGATACAAAAATTCAGTGTGAGGAGGGAACAATACTTCGCCTTCCCCCCAATAAGATAGACCTGAAATATGTTTTCCAATCGGATTTACTGCGTTGAATTGACAAATTGTTGTTTTTATATTTCCGAAGATACTATTATGTCCGAATGTTGACGCAGCAGTGAACCCACGATTTGTAACAGGCTCATTATTCTCAACTTGTCGTTTTCTTTGTTCTAAAAAATCTCCATCTACTCCTTCATCTATTTCTTCTGCACGATAAGATTTTGTCATCGTTCTAGCATCATGCAATTTATCGATCGATGATGAGGGTAGAGGTTTGCTAAGACCATGGGTAGCAAAAGCAATATTGAAGAGAATTTTTGCGGCATATCTATGGGATATCGTAGACGTACGAACTAGTCCATTCATAAAGAAATGGTCACTGCCCGTCCAAGTATGAAGCGCTGATTTTTCAGCTAAGTGGAGGTGGGAAAAAGACTTTCGCCATCTCAGAAGATAAAATGAGCTGATAAAACCGAGTCTTAAACCCGCATCTAATTGGGCATCGCTAAAAAGAATTTGCGTGAAATCAGGGTCTGCATGAAGGATGTTTGTCACATTAAAGATCTTTCCATCAACAGATGCCATCAGTTCATTTTGGGTCGAATTATAAAATCTCACGTTACAGCTAGGCTCAAGAAGAGCATAGAGGATGTATTCAAGGTGTTGAGTCGCCAGGGATTTATTTCTGGGGCCTGACTCTAATCTCCATTTTGCTGAATTAATTTTTGAGTTTGCCATACCTTCACATAGATCTTTTTATATTAATATGTCCATAATTGTACCACAAGTATTGTATATGCTCTACTCTTTAACACTCTTTTGTCGCGCATAAAGACAAGAAACACTTTTTTGTGTACAATTTCGCAATTATTTGGTCTGAACTAAAAAACTGAGGAAAAGCTTATGGCAATGTCGTCTAAGGTTTTTATATATAATGCTAAAGGTGCCAGCTCACCCTCTGCAGAGGATTTAAAAGAATTGTTCTCAAGCAAGAATATTTTCGTAAAGAAGCCCGATGTACAATTATCTGACTTTAATTTTGATCCAAGTGGTCTTAGCACTCCCACTTTTGTTGTTCCTGGTGGTTCAACAATCGCGTTAAGTCACTATATTAAACCACGGATCGATAAAATGAGAGGAATTATAAAGAATGATTTTAATTATGTTGGAATTTGTGCTGGTGCATTCATTGGAGCAAATTCTGCCGATCTTTTTCACACATCACATCAGTATAATGACCAACAAGAAAGTCTAGATGAACCTAGCTTCTTATTTACAATAGATGAAAATATGAATTTAAATCTCGTTACTGATTATAAAGCAGTAGGCGCGTTCTATCCTCATGATGGCCATAAAAATCCTGCTCCAAAAAAACAATATATGCCATACCGTGTGAATTTAACCTTAGCAGAAACCAAGGAAGATCTACCTCAATTATATGTAAGCGGTCCAGGATTTTTTTCAACAAACAGAAGGCCTCAGTCATCTGTAGTCGCAACTTATGCTGATTGCAATACTTATACATTTCCTTATGAAAAAGAAAAAATGCAAATTAATTCTTTTCCTGCAATGATTAGCAGCAAACCATCTGAAGGAAAAGGCGGTGTGTTTTTGTCAGGTACACATATCGAAACATGTGTTCCTAACAGTAAACTTTTGACTTTTTTTAAGTCGCCTGGCTTACAGAATGCACCATTGAATGCGCTCGATGTTTCCGCTCTAGAGCAAGCTGAAGCTAGAGCAACAGTGGAATCTCTTTTGTCTAAATCACTTAAGTAGTGTCTGACAGAAAGCTTCTTACGCATGAAAATTTTTTCTAGCTTTAATTAAGATAAATTCTACCCGTGCGTCATTCCGCTATGCTTTTAAGCGGAACCCAGCGCCTTTATTATCGCAAAAAAGGCACTGGGTTCCGCTTAAAAGCATAGCGGAATGACGCACGGGTAGAGTTTGTGCTGAATTCAAGCTACATTCGATCAAGAAAAATTTCCATGCGTAGACCCTGCGAATTAACTAATAATTACTTTTTCGATGCTTGTACTCAATCCACTTCTCTTTAGCCAATTTAATATCCTTTTAAATCCAATACGCTGTTTTCACCATGATCTTCGATGTCATCTGCATCACTTTCTTTACCCACTCAGGCAATATTGCTGCGCCTTCGTTAATAGCATAATCTCGATGCTCCGCTTCATCCTGATGCATCTGTTGCAAAATTTTATAACTTTTCTGATCACCACTTGGCAAAAGCTGCAAATGTTTTTCTAAATGTTTGACTACCTGATTTTCCGTTTCTGCAAGAAATCCTAAACTCCAACGATCACCAATAACTCCCGCTGCAAGACCGATCGCAAATGAACCTGCATACCAGAATGGGTTGAGATAACTCACATGACTACCCAATTCAACCAGCCGTGTGTGGCACCACGCCAAATGATCACCTTCTTCAATCGCTGCACGTTGCAATTTTTCTCTTAATTCAGGACGGTGTGACACGAGTCCTTGGGCCTGATAAAGCGCTTGAGCGCAGACTTCGCCCGCATGGTTAATCCGCATTAACGCAGCCGCTTGCTTACGCTGTTCAAGCGTCAAATCCGCTTCTCTTTCATTCTTGGCAGGATAAGTACGTTCTGTTGTTTTGGCATTCGCAAGCACAGCACGCAACGCCTGATCTATGCCAAGACAAAGATGATCAAGCAACGTGTAATGACGATCTTTGGGCATAAATTAAATCCAATTGATAAAAATATTTTATTTTCTATCCATTATCACAGGTTCTAATGAAATAACTAATCTTTGTCCTATCGCGGCAGCTGCACGTTCGAGCTGCCGCAGATTAGGCCAATGACGAGGATCTTCAAGACGAGCAATTGCTGGCCAAGATGTATTAAGTGCACGTGCAATTTCAGCTGTAGTATGTTCACCCTTCGCCAATCTCATTAACAATGCAGCTTGTGTTCTTGCATTAGGTGCAACCAATCTAGCGTTTCTTGAATGTGAAGGCATTGGAATTTTCATGCCCTCGTCAATTCTACCTTCTAAAGTTAATGTCAAAACTTCAGATGCATTAAAAAGTGCTTCTTCTAATGTTTCACCTTCTGTGATTGCCTCTGGCAAATCAAGAAATTGAACAATATAGCGTTTCTCTGATTTATCATATTTAAATGTTGCCGGATAAAGCACGTTCATGAAAATTTTACTCCAGTTTGTTTCTCGATCGCTGCAAGCAGGCCCTTACCAATATCTCTTTTGCCATGAACAGGTACGGTTGTTCTTAACCCATCTTTCCCCATTCGATGATGACTGCCATTAACTCGCAACACCTCCCAACCGTGCCGCTCCAATATCTTTATTACTTCTTTACCTGTCATATTTATTATACCATAAAAGATATATCATTAATGACGATGATTATAGCCAGCTTTTTGTTATTGTTCCATCTTCTTTAAAATTCTTTGCTCGCTTTACTCATTTTTGACATATTCCCTAGCATTGCTATAATCGCCCCGCTATGCAAAACATTTTCAAAACCGAACTCATTAAGAAACACGCAACCTTACCAGCACGTGTCACTCAAATTACGACTGCGCATGGCGAGATTATGACACCTGCTTTTATGCCGGTTGGCACACGCGCGTTTGTTAATTGCATGACACCGACAGACTTGGTCAATGCCGGCAGCCAAATTATTCTTGGCGGGAACACGTATCATATGCTATGCGCTCCAGGTATGGATGTGCTTCAACACGCGGGCGGCATGCATCCGTTTATGGGTTGGGATAAACCCATGTTGACAGATAGCGGCGGTTTTCAAGTTTTTAGTCTTTCGAAAAATGGCAAGATTTGCAAAATAGATGATAAAGGAGCTCATTTTAAACATCCTATCACGGGGCAAATTATTCACTTAACACCACAATCTTCTATTCAAGCTCAGAAAATTATTGGCGCTGATATCATAATGGCTTTCGACGAATGTACGCCCGAACAAGGCGGGCGAGAAGCCGCATTAAAAGCCATGGAGCGCACCCATCGCTGGCTGCATGAGTCTATCGAAGAACATCAGAAACATCCCACGTCAGCCTATGGCTATCAACAAGCTTTATTCGGCATTATTCAGGGCGGCAGTTTTCAAGATTTGCGTGAACAAAGTACCCAATTTATTTTGGCGGCAAATTTAGATGGAATTGCCATCGGCGGCGAAGTCATTGGTTTCGACATGCAAAAAACGGCTGAAGTCATTGACTGGGTGCGCCCACTCCTGCCAGAAAATAAATCGCGTTACACCATGGGTGTTGGCTTAAATCCACAAGATTTACTCGATGTGGTGGCCAAAGGAATTGATATTTTTGATTGCGTCGCGCCAACCCGCAACGCGCGACATGGTTCGCTTTATTGCGGCACCCTGATTGAAGAAAATAACTGGTTGCGTTTTGCAGATGAACAAAACAAAGGGAAAATCTTGATTAAGAAAAGTATTTACGCGAAAGATGAAAAACCCATCATGGAAAATTGTTTCTGCTACACTTGCAAAAACTTCACGCGTTCTTATTTACATTTTCTTTTTAAACACCAAGCACTCGCGTACAGCAATCTGGCTTGTATTCATAATATTCATGTCATGCACGATGTATGTGCCCGAATGAGGCAATTGATATTAGCATCTTGACCGAGTAGGATGACAACAGAATTGATTGCTCGGGATTAGATATGACTCTAATAGAATGGCAGCCTGACTTAGAAATATTTGCACGCGTGGTTATCGCGTTTTTACTCGGCGCCTTGATTGGCTGGGAGCGTGAGCGTCATGGGATCTCTGCGGGTGTGCGTACTTATGGTGCCATCTCATTGGGCTCATGCGTTTTCGGCGTGCTATCCATCAGCATGGTTGGCGCTGATCCATCACGCATCGCGGCACAAGTTGTGACAGGCGTTGGGTTTTTGGGCGGCGGTGTGATTTTTCGGCAGGGTGATTATGTAAGCGGTTTAACGACGGCCGCCACACTCTGGGCAACCGCTGCCATTGGACTGGCTGTTTCTTTTGGTTTATATCTAACAAGTATCCTGACTTCTATACTTATCTATCTTTTACTCTATTTACCACGCTTGCCTTGGTGGCGAAAAATGA
>Ga0207089_1062_pt1 | contig 25518 bp, 25 predicted proteins | sample Alteio_BWMinHeat_49_FD_153571 | JGI IMG/M metagenome (GOLD analysis project Ga0207089, IMG submission 153571) | Enriched cells from forest soil in Barre Woods Harvard Forest LTER site, Petersham, Massachusetts, United States -... | ecosystem: Environmental > Terrestrial > Soil > Temperate forest >...
AAACATTTTTTAAATGAGTCATAGGCAGCATTTTTAACTGTAGTTGCGATTTGTCCAAAGATACCTCCGCCAGCGCTAAATAATGCAGCCCAGAAGACGTTTCGATAGCCTCGTCCGATGCCCGGTTCAGGTACCGGGCCTTGCAAATAAAATGCAACCTGAGCCCCGGTATCAGATAGAAAAGAGATAGATTTTTCCTCAGTTACGGCGTTATTTTCACTGTTATCATTTTCAGGGTCTCGAAAACACTGTTGGATTGAGTACTTTATTCCTTTGAGAATATATAGCATTGACTGATTGCATACCATGACTGTACTGGCTGTAATCACGATTGAATTTGGGGAATTGAGATCATCTTCTCCAGCAAGTTGGCTAAGTAGACTACCTAATGAGACAAACGGCACCCAAAGTGCACCACCGACAAAACAATTGAGGGTACTCCAGCGATCCCACTTTTTCGTTATATCGAATTTTGAAAATGGGTAATTAATGATAAAAGCGCCTACCGTTTGAGCAGCACCTACAGCCATACAACGCCATGCTATTGCACACTTATCATTACCGATTGAATCATCTACTCCTTGCCATGCCGCAGCGCCAACCAGAGAAGTCAAACCCGCAGCAAGTGTTAAAGTGCTATTGTAATACCAAGAGGGTGAGATAACAGATGCAGTATGCGCTGGTTTATCATTGACTAAGATAACGAAATTGACGTCTGGAGTAACATCATCTGTTGCAGCAGAAAGTGTTTTTTTCACAATAGCAGTTGATTGCATGTTGGCCCCCTCGTGCGCGTTAAGCTTCTTTTCCAAACTAACAAGCAGTTTTGTAAGTTAAATTAAGACGTTATCGCTATATTTGTTCTATTTTTTGCCATTTTATCAAACTGACGCTGCGATGGGAAGGGATTTTAACGAGGGGTGATTAATTCATGACCATCTTCGCGTTTTAATTGTACAAAAATGAAGACAGAAAGGAGGGTGAGTATACCCATTGCGAAAAACACATGATGAAAAACGGTGGGTGTGAGTACAAATTGTTTTACTTGTGACGGGCTATAAATACGCAGTAAAAATGCACTTACGGCAACACCAAAACTTTGCGAAAGCTGCTGTAGTGTGCTGACAACACTGGTTGCTGCACTGAAATTTTCCTCATCAATTTCAGCGTAAGCCAAGGAATTCATTGCACTATATTGCAGTGAAATTAAAAACCCGAATAAGAAAGTGTCTAAGCTAATGACATAAACAGATGAGGTGGAGTTGATCGTGGTAAATACCCAAAGCGAGAGCGCGACCAAAATCGTATTGATAATCAATAAGCGTTGATAACCAAATAAGCGCAATAATCGCATAATAAATGGTTTTACAATCACGACACCGAGTGCCGTAGGAGCAATCAACAAACCCGAAATTTGCGGCGGATAATTTAGACCAAGCTGCAACAGTAAGGGTAAAAGAAATGGAGTACCGCCAAATCCCAAGCGCGCAAAGAGATTGCCAAGTGATGAAACGAAAAATGTGCGATGGCGAAACAATTGTGTTTTGACAATCGGGTGCGTTAAGCGGCGCGAATGTGTGATGTATAAACACATTAATAAAACCGCGATAATCATCACACAAAAGGCGATGGAATCTGCGACGTAAGTTTCACTAAATGCGGATAAACCAAACGTAAAAGCTGCTAAACTGGTGCCAAATAAAATGAAACCCAATATATCAAGTCGTGGTACTGGACGTGGCGACATCTCTTTTAACGAATAAAGCGCTAGTGCTGTCGTTAAAATACCGACTGGTATATTGATCCAAAAAACCCAGCGCCAAGAAAGATAATGTGTGATGTATCCGCCGAGGACTGGCCCCAGCATCATGCCAACTGCGGCGACCATAATGACTCGACTCATCACGTTAATTAATTGATGGCGTGCGAAGCTGCGGATAATGATTAAGCGGCCAACGGGCAGTGTTAAGGAGCCACCTAAGCCTTGCAAAGTACGCGCTAAAATTAATTCAACTAAGCTATGAGAAAAACCGCACCATAATGAACTCAACGTAAAAATTAATAAAGCGCCAACAAACACGCGTTTTATACCATATTTATCTGCGACCCAGCCGCTGATGGGAATAAAAATAGCTAAGCTCAACAAATAACTGATTAAGGCGATTTTTAAATCGATGGGGTTGACGTTTAAACTGTGGGCCATGGAAGGAATTGCAGTATTCAAAACGGTCGCGTCAACGGCTTCCATAAACATGGCGAGTGAGACAGTGAATTGGATGATGAAAAGATTGCGTGTGGTCATGGTGAAATCCATGAGAGTTAAAAAAATAATGAATTTATTCTTATTTAGATAAAAAACTTCCCAGGCGAAAATCCCAACATCCCCATCGCAGAAGCTAATTTTTCCCCAACAGATTTTTTACATTGATAATGCAATTCATACACATGCGCATTTTCACTTTGAGACAATAAATAATCGTCACTGGTTTGCAATTCATCAATCAATTTCAATTCTAATGCTTGCGATCCTAACCAATGTTCCCCGGTTGAGACTTTTTCAATATCAATTTGTTGACGATGTTCTTGAATAACATGTTTAAATAATTCGTGCACTTCTTGAATTTCTTCTAAGGCTTTTTCACGACCTTGGTCAGTATTATGGCCAAACATCGTAATCGTGCGCTTGTAATTTCCCGCGGTTAATTGTTCAAAATCGATGTGTTTATCCTTCAATAAGCGGTGAAAATTAGGTAACTGCATCACAACACCGATAGAACCAATAATTGCAAACGGTGCAGCCAGAATTTTATTTGCGACACACGCCATTAAATAACCGCCGCTTGCAGCCACTTTATCGACGATTACAGTTAATGGGATGTTGTGTTGACGAAGACGTTCTAATTGTGCTGCTGCTAAACCATAAGCGTGTACCATGCCACCAGCACTTTCAACACGGACAACGACTTCATCTTGTTCTGTGGCAATGCCTAGGACAGCAGTGATTTCTTCACGTAGTGAGGTGACTGCGGAGGCTTTGATGTCGCCATGAAAATCAAGTACGAAAACATTTTTTACTTCAGCTTCATCTGTTGAGTGTTGCTGACATTTAGCCGCTTTTTTTTGTTCCTTCAAATACGCTTTGAATTTGTCTTTGGGAAGAATTTCTTCAAGCAAAGCATCTTTTGTATCATGGTATTTTTTATTGAGATTTTTTAGTGTGATTTTACCGGTTGATTTGTCTTTTCCGCGGCTAGCGATTGCGATGATGCCAGTTAATAACGCCAAAATAAATACCAGGATAATGATAGTTTTTGTCGTGAATAGTGCTAATTGGAGTAAAGTATCTAACATAGTAGGAGGCTCAATTATTTTTAGGTTTGATTAATACAATGGTTTGGTTTCGCGGTCCATACGTGTGGTAAACATCAAGATGAAATGCTTTGATACCGTATGCAGCCGAACTAGGCGGCAGTAAAACGAGCTCAGGTGTGATCGCAACATTTTGTCTTTTACGTTTAAATAACCAACTGTAAGTGCGTGGAACAATTTCAACAGTACCCACCCACAAAGGTTTATTTGATGGGCTCAAAATCACATTTGAATCCCAGAGTCTCAATACCAGTAATTTTTTGCCATTCAAATGTTTAATGACAACTAACACAGGTTGTTTGTCTAAATATAATGGCGAAACAAGCGGTAAATGTTCAGCACTTTCCACATCGCTTAAGCGGTGCAGTACAGTGATCCAATCAATCTTGGGCGGAATTTGCCAACCATTTTTCTGCAAGGTTGACTTAATGGTGTCTAAATTTTCTAACCATTGCAGATTCAAAATCTGTTCGGATAAACCGAAGCGATTGATGCGGTAGAGTGGTAAATGGTCACCTTGCCAATCCCACCAAGACTGCAGTGAGATAGTTTGAGTTGGCCAATCCAGTTGTGTGTAATTATGTTTTAATTTATCAAAGTGGAAATAAACGACAGTACTGTAAGTAATGCATAGCGTTACAATCGTCGTGATTAAAGTTCCCATCGGGTAAAGGTGCTTTTCTGCTTTGCGATTATAGGAGAGTGAAATTAGCATTAAAACAGCCGTTCCCAGTAACCATCCTGCTAACACATCAGTGAACCAATGCACGCCAAGATAGAGTCTTGAACAAGTAATGGCGATAATTAAAAGACCGGCTAATGTATAAATTTTGCGTCGATTGTGTGGTTTCAATTTCCACGCTTTCGTTAGCAAGAATGCGAGACCCATGTAAAAAATTACTGCGAGTGTTGAATGACCGCTGGGATAGGAATAGCTAGAAGAACTTTGTAAAATTCCCCAGGGTCGCGGAGAGTGAGTGAAATGTTTCAACAATTCCACACCGAAACCGCTGATAATTCCTAAACCAAGTATATGCCATGCTGTATGCCAGCGTTTGGTCCATGCAAACCAGACGAAGAGTGTCGCGACCAATGGTAATAAAACATATTTTTCACCGAGGAAAGTGATCGCGAGCATAATGTTATCGCCCAGCGGTGAGCGTAAGCTGCGGAAAAAGTGAAAAAAGACATTGTTGATAAAAATATTCTGCGATCCGACTAAGCTAACATAGGTTGTTAGATAAGCTATCAACACGCAAACGATTAAAAAATAAAATGCGAGGGTGAGTTGTCCATAGGTTTTTTTAAGATTGTAGTGTTTAAGTGCTTTAGTAACGACTTTGAAACGGCGCGATTTGCTCAGTGTTTCCCATACTATTGTTAATACGTTATTAACGCGATGACCAACGAGCTTAAAGATTTTTTGAATAAACCAGACACAGAAGATAATCAGTAAACCGACCAGCAATAGCATTAGCATGACGTGGACCGCAACATCAGGTGGTAATTCTAAAGAAGCAGCGCCAAGTAAAATTCCTGGCAGCATATAGGCAGGTGCCCAGCCAATTGCGGATAATATATTCGCAATGGTAAAGCGTACCGGCGACATTCTTAACATGCCGGCCACAAGCGGGACCAAGGCGCGTACTGGTCCGACAAAGCGGCCAATAAAGACACTCATCCAACCATGTTTACGAAAAAATACTTCGCCATTCTTTAACAAATAGGGATGAGTGCGGAAGGGCCACATGTTTGGCAGCCGATTATTAAAATAACGTCCGATCCAATAACTAATTCCATCACCGACAACAGCACCTAAGATTGCCCAAAGTAATGTTGGTGCAAGTGGAATAACTCCGGCACCTGCGAGTGTTCCTATTGCAGTCATGGTCACTGTGCCAGGAATTACGGTGCCAATGATTGCAATGGATTCCGCAGCGGATACGGCAAATGTCGCAATACCTGCGAACCCAGGATTTGCATTTAACCATTGTAATAAATCAGACATAGTACCAATCTAAAAATAATTTATTTGATATGTGCACAATACTCCTTAGCACATCATTATCCTTAAAAGAGCGAACTCAGGATACATCGTCACCCGCCGCTTGTCGATCAGCATGATATGAAGATCGTACTAACGGACCGCTTGCCACATTTTTGAAACCAATTGACTCTGCGAATTCAGCGAATTCTTTAAATTGCACAGGTGTAACAAAGCGAACAACAGGACTATGGAATTTACTCGGTTGAAGATATTGTCCAAGCGTTACCATGTCAACATCATGCTCACGTAAATCGCGCAGCGTTTGTTTAATTTCATCATCATTTTCGCCAAGGCCTAACATCAGACCTGACTTCGTTGGGATTGCGTCACCAAAGCGTTGTTTAAATTCTTTTAGCAAGCGAAGCGAATGCATATAGTCGGAGCCTGGGCGCACTTGTTTATAAAGACGCGGCACAGTTTCGATATTGTGATTAAAGACATCGGGTAATTCATGTGCTGTTTCATCGAGTGCAACTTCAAGACGTCCGCGATAATCTGGTACCAAGACTTCAATTTTAATGGTTGGATTTTTTGCGCGAATGGCTTTTAAACATGCGCTGAAGTGACTCGCACCACCGTCGCGTAAATCGTCACGATCGACTGAGGTAATGACCACATAACGTAAACCCATTTGCGCGATAGTGTTTGCTAAATTAAGCGGTTCATTTTCATCAAGCGGTTCAGGACGCCCATGCGCCACATCGCAAAAGGTGCAACGTCGGGTGCACTTGTCGCCCATGATCATAAAGGTTGCAGTGCCGTGACTGAAGCATTCCGCTAAGTTAGGGCAATTCGCTTCTTCACACACAGTGACTAAGCGGTTTTCACGTAAAACTTGTTTGAGATTAGCGACTGCAGGGGAGTTTGGAATTCGAATACGAATCCAATCAGGCTTGCGCAGTGGCTCTGTGGTCGGTTCAATTTTAATCGGAATGCGTGCGAGTTTTTCAGCACCACGTTGTTTTTCATTGGGTTTATTTGTTGTTTTCGGTTGCATAAGCCATCCCCGATTGAAGAAGTCGATCAGTATACCCTAAATTTTCGATTAAATATCCCAGCAATCGCATTTCAGTTGCATGAAAATCGACTGATGAAGTGAGGTCAGAGAGTTGTGTCATTTCCAATTGTTGAAAACCACATGGATTAATGCGGGTAAATGGTGATAAATCCATATCAACATTAAAGGCTAAACCATGATATGAGCAGCCACGACGGATGCGTAGACCCACGGAGCAGATTTTTTTATTTGCCACATAAACACCAGGCGCTTCGCGTTTGGCAATGGCGGTGACACCATCATCAGCCAATAATTGAATGACAGATTTTTCTATTATGGTGACCATGTCGCGGACGTTAAACTTTTTCCGTTTTAAATCGACCAATGTGTAAATGACTAGCTGACCTGGTCCGTGATAAGTCACTTGCCCGCCACGATCCACTTGCACCACAGGAATGTCGCCTGCATTTAGAATATGTTCAGGTTTACCATTTTGCCCTTGTGTGAAGACAGGGTCATGTTGTAATAACCAGATTTCATCCGGTGTTTCTTCTGTGCGCTGATCGGTAAATTGACGCATGGCTTGCCAGCAGGGTAAATAACTTTGGTGTTGTAATTGTCTGACAATAACTGTGTTCATAATGCCATGAGAACGTGCGGATTGGCGGTTAGTGCACGATAAATATCATCTAATTGCTCTTTGCTCTCAGCGTGGACAGTGATAGTGAGAGCCAAATATTTTCCATCTTTGCTGAGCCGGCTGCGAATCGCGTTTTCACGCAATTCCGCCACGTGCTGACGAATAATCGTGATGACTTCAACCTCGAATTGATCCGATGCGGCTCCAAAGATTTTCACCATGAAGTCGCACGGAAATTTTAACAGTTCTGGTTTTTCCATATTAGCCATTGTTGGCTTTTTCAGTTGATTTAGAAAACATTTTATTAAAACTCAAGTTAAGAGAATCGGTCATTCTGCGCCACAGACCACCCTTGTCATTATCTTTTAATGCAATCAAAGGTTCTGAAGCGAGTACTTGGTTGTTGAGCATAATATTCAACGTGCCATAAGATTGTCCTTTTACCAGCGGCGCTTTCAATGGCTGATTGATCTGCATATTCGCTTTGATGTTTTTATATTGGCCGGCTGGCATAGTGACATACATGGTTTTCGCTAAGCCTAGCGTTGTTTCTTTATCTTGGCCTTTCCAGACACGGACATGAGCTAAGCTAGCATTTGCATCATAAAGTTTGTGAGTTTCAAAGAAACGGAAGCCATAAGTTAACAGTTGGATGGAATCTTCGGTGCGTGCTTCATCACTCGGTGCACCCATTACAACGCTAATTAAGCGTGTGCCATTTTTTAATGCCGATCCGACTAGGCAATAACCCGCCGCATCTGTATGGCCTGTTTTTAAACCATCAGCATAGGGGAAGCGCCACAACAATCGGTTGCGATTGGGTTGGCGGATGTTATTAAAGCTAATCCATTTTTCAGAATAAAGTTTATATTCTTCTGGGAAATCTTTGATGATGGCTTGTGCTAATAGGGCTAAGTCATGCGGGGTAGAATAATGGTCAGGGTTTGGCAGACCATTGCTGTCTTCAAAGTGGGTGCCATTCATACCGATGATGTGTGCTTCAGAGTTCATTAAACTGACGAAAGCATCTTCAGTGCCGGCAATATATTCTGCCATTGCAACGCTTGAATCATTACCCGAGGCAACGACAATGCCTTGTAGTAAATCGCGCACAGGAACTTCATCATTTACTTTAACAAACATGCGTGAGCCGCCGGTTTTCCAGGCTTTTTCACTAATCCTAGCTTTGTCATCAATATGAATCGTGCCGTTTTTTAACGCCGTTGAAGCCACATACATCGTCATTAACTTGGTTAAACTAGCGGGTGCCATGCGTGTGTCAGCATTTTTCTGCGCCAAGATTTTTCCACTGTCGGCATCCATTAAAATGAAGCCTTGCGCATCAATATTAGGCGCTCCCGGAGTGATGATCGGTGTTTGGGGCTGAGTTGGAACCGCGATGACTGGGCTTGCCAAACTAACCGTGCAAGCGAGCAAAAATGTAGTGCATGTGAAGCCAAACTGTTTCAGTAAAGTTACCTTGCGCGACATGATTCGTGTGTCCCTAAGTGGCTATAAAAGTGCAAAGTCTATCATATTTGACGCGTGCTTTGTCCAATGGAATTTTAAAATAGTTGACTAAGAATATTTTCAAGATTTACTTGACTTGATTAAATTCCACGGCATTATATATTGATCGTAATCAGTAAGTTAGCATTATGTTAGAGTTGCTGGTTGTGATGGGTACATTCCCTAGTTTTACAGTGTCCATCCGGATTCTGGAAAATCAAGTCAAAATGAATTGTTTGCGGCTAATGATTGCGCGGTCATCGGTAATCAAGTGTCGTACACGGTTTTACTAATAATGTAATTTAAGGAGCTATACAATGTCTTTTTATCGTAATGTCGTTGCTGCTGTCGCAGCTATGGGCTTAGCAACAGCTGTATTCGCAGACACCACCGCATCAACTGCTGCACCAGCGGCTTCCGCAACACAAAATCCAGCTGCAACCTCCAGCCAACCAGCTGCAGAAGCTGCTGCTCCAATGCAGACTGCTGAAAATACAGCTACAACCACCACCACAACGACAACAACAGATGCTAAGGTTGATTTGAACAAAGCATCCGTTAAGGAATTGATGGCAGTGAAAGGTATGACCAAATCCAAAGCAGCTGCAATCGTTTCTTATCGCAAAAAACACGGCGATTTCAAATCATTTGATGATTTAAAGAACGTTAAAGGCTTCAAAAAAATGGATGATACATCCATGAAGAGCATGGAAGACCAAATGACCATCGGCTAATTGTTTTAATAGCCGGGTTTTCCAGAAAGGGCGCGAGAGCGCCCTTTTTATTTATATTTACAGGACTCATTGTGGTCGGTAAAATGCCCAAAATTAACCCAGGCGCTCATGCTATTATGTTGAAAAAAATGCTTTTATCTGAAACACCCGGTGATTCTTCCGCACAGACAAAACAACAAGCTATTTTGTTTTTATTTGTGGGCGGTGTGAATACTGTGTTCGGTTATTCTTGCTTTGCTTTATTTATTTATTTAGGGTTGCATTATGCGCTCGCAGCTGGGATTTCTACTTGTTTAGGAATCTTATTCAACTTTAACACAACAGGTCGTATCGTATTTAAAAACTCAAAACACAGTCGCATTTTTAGGTTTGTCGGTGTTTATGCATTTTTATATTGTGTAAATGTGATGGCATTAAAATTACTACAACAATTTTCGAGTAATTATTATCTAACCGGTTTAATGACGATTATTCCATTAGCCGCATTGTCTTTTTTGTTAAGTAAGTATGTGGTGTTTCAAGACCGACATAATCTCAACTAACTGCGATGAACAGGATATATGAGCGAAAATTTTTTTGTTGTTTCAGGAAGTCGTAATTATCCAGTCGATTTTATTCATAGCAGCAATGAGTTGCTAGATAAGTTAAGTGCGCTTAATGATACAGTGATGATTGTTGATGAGTGCATACAACAATTTTATCCAGATTTTACCCAAAAACTCGCTGCAATTGCCAAACTATTTTTTATGGCTGCGACCGAGGAAAATAAATCCCTCAAAGGTATCGAGCCGATTATTAATTTTTTACAGATGAATAATGCGACGCGAAAAACAACGGTGGTAATTATCGGTGGTGGCGTTATTGAAGACACTGCCGTTTTTGCGGCGCATATTTATCAACGAGGTCTTCGTGTTGTGTTGGTTCCAACAACATTGCTGTCAATGTGCGACAGTTGTATTGGCGGAAAATGTGGCGTGAATTATCAAAATTATAAAAATTTTCTTGGCGCCATTCATCCACCTGAAGCAGTTTACATTTGGCAAGGATTTTTAGCATCTTTGCCAGAACAGGAAATTCATTCCGGTTATGGTGAAATTTTAAAATACGCATTATTGAGTGGATCAGATCTTTATGAAAGTTTGAAAATCGCACTGAGTGTCGACGGTTTTAAAAATTCACAAACATTAAATTATATTTATCATGGCTTGCTGTTAAAAAAACAATTAGTTGAAGAAGATGAATATGATGTGGGAGTGCGACATCTGCTAAATTACGGCCATACATTCGGTCATGCATTAGAGGGCATTACAAATTATAGTTTACCGCATGGCATAGCAGTCGCAGTTGGAATTGATATGGTAAATTATTTAGCGTGGCAGCGTGGAATTTTATCTGAAACTGTTTTTTTAGATGTGCATACATTGGTGAAACGTTACTTTCAATATGACATGTCATCGCTTCATTTGAACGGTGAAATGCTGACGAAGCATGCAATTAAAGATAAAAAAGCGACACAGGGAAAAAATCGTTTGGTGTTTATGGAAGAAATTGGAAAATTTAGAATTGAAACTTTAGATTTTGATTCTGGTGTTGCGAATATGCTGCAAGATTATCTTGAGCAACGTAATTTTTAGTGACACTCAATCTTTAAGTAGCTTTGCCCATACCGGGTTTTTTCACATTTTTCTGCTGCACAAAAGTTTCTATTAACTGCTCAATGTCTTTGTGACCCATTGCTTTAGCCATTTGCTGAATAGAAATGCCACCGGCGGAACTAGTAAATTCTTTTTAAACGGTTATAATATTAAATAACCCCTAACTTAGGGGCTAAAAACAAATGGAACCGTTTTTATGATTTTTATTAATTATATTCATGAACTTATTAAAAATGGAAAATGCACTTTCAGTATTGAAGATGCAGAAAAGACATTAAATAAAAGCAGAAAAGCCATTCGTTCATCCATAGAGCATTTACTAGCAAAAAAAGAGCTAGCAAGCCCTGCCAAAGGTTTTTATGTAATTGTCCCACCCGAATATCAAGTGCTAGAGTGCATTCCTGCGGAATATTTTATTCCATATTTGATGGAATACTGGGGTAGTAATTACTATGCTTCTTTATTAACCGCTGCAAAATACCATGGTGCGTCACATCATGCAGTCATGGTATTTCAAGTTATGATCGAAAAACCAAGACCAGCTATTACTTGCGGGAAGGTGCGAATAAAGTTTATTACTAATAAAAACTTAATGTCTGCATTTACACAAAAAATATCAACCAAAATGAGCATGCTGACTATTTCAACTCCTGAGACCACTGCAATGGATCTGCTGAATTACCCCAATCAGAGTGGTGGCTTAAATCAAATTACAACTGTACTCTCAGAACTTCAAGAATCAATAAGCCCAGAGAAATTGCGAACTTTAGGTGAAAATAATCGAACTCTGGCGTGGAAACAACGCTTAGGTTACATATTAGAAAATCTCGGCGCTAGCGAACTAGCAGAGGTATTAAGAAATAATTTATCCAAAGAAAAAAGAATTGATTACATTCCGTTAGCACCGGAATCCACCGTCAAAAATGCAAAAAAGAATGTAACTTGGAAAATCATTGAGAATACAACTATCGAGAGTGACATATGATCCCAGATTATTGCTTAACTGAATGGCGACAACAAGTTCCATGGGTAGAAGACTATCAAGTCGAACAAGATTTAATTATTAGTCGCGCCTTGGTGAGTCTTTATGAACGTCAAAAAATTAAAGACACCTTGGTTTTCAGAGGCGGAACAGCATTAAATAAGCTCTATATTCAACCTGCTGCAAGATATAGTGAAGACATTGATTTGGTACAGATTGTTAAACTATCGCAAATGATGGTATTTCCGTAGGTTAGCAGCTTCTATATAAGCCCATAATTTTATCAATGAGTTCTTGATCACTTGGAAATTCAAATAATTTTTTTCGCGCATTTTGTCCATATTGTTCAATCAGCGCTGGATTTTCAGCTAAAAATAAAATAGCCGATCCTAGTTCGTTTCTTTTGAGAATATTGACTAATAATCCCGTCTTTTGATGATCCACTATCCATGCTGTCGTTCCACGTTTCGAACCAATCACTGGCCGTGCATGACTCATGGCCTCAGTCATTACTAATCCAAATGCTTCTAAACCAACATTCGGAAAAATCACCGCACAACATTCTTGATAAAGCGCATCAATTTCTGTTTGACTTTGCCAGCCTAAAAAATAAATGTTTTCCGTTAAATTTAATTCGCTAACTTTTTTCCGCAACGAATTTTCTAATGCGCCTTGTCCAGCAATTTTTAAAATCAATTTATTGTTTTTTTGACACGCTTGCGCAAATTCATCAATTAAAATATGTGCCCCTTTGTTTTTATCTAATCTGCCAACATATAAAAAATGATTTGGCTGAGGTGTGGCTTCCGGAAAATTTTTTTCCGGATGGACAAACAGTGGAATGTAAGTCACGGGATTAAAATGATTGAGTTTTAGATAATGTTCTAGCCAGGGTGAAGGCACAATGAATTGGCTCACCGTTTTTTTTAATAATCGTTTCATGCGCCAAAAAGAAAATAATACGCCTAAATAAATTGGCAGCGAATATTGGCCTTGATGTTGAAACAAACATGATAGTCGAATTCCGGTCGGACAAATCTCGAGATTGTTATGAATGTTTGTCATGCTGGGACAAACCAATCCATGATCATGCACAGTCTGCAAGACTTTGTAGCCGCGTACCGCGGTTAGCAATGAAATAGTGTATTTTCTAACGTTATGCAAATGAATAACGTCCGGATTAATTTTTTTAATCCATTTGCGTAATTGCAGGTACTTAATGGGATGGAAAAACATATTCCACCACTGACGGATAATCTTCGAGTCGGATCCCCGCAAAATAACAAAATCATCGCCAATCACTTGCTTAGGGCCAAAGCCTAAGCTAAACACTTCAATATCAGACCGCAGCTTTAATTGTCGCTTCAAAGCAAAGAAATATTTTTCCGCACCACCGCCATGCAGAGAGTGATTGTCAGTGATCAGTAATACCTTCATTTTGGGGTTCATTTTTAATTGACTTAATGGTGATTTTCGCTACAGTAGAGTACCCTGAAAAAGCCTTCGGCGTAAGAGGTTGATTAGATTAAATATGAAGAAAAAACGTGCATTTATAACCGGTATTACCGGCATGGTTGGGTCCCATTTAGCGGACTTTTTGTTAGCTAATACCGATTGGGAAATTTATGGTTTATGCCGCTGGCGCAGCCCCTTAGATAACATTTCTCATTTGATTCCACAGATTAATCGTAAAGAACGTATTCAGCTGGTTTATGGTGATTTACGCGATTCTGATTCAATCGATTATGCAGTCAAATTGGTGCAGCCCGATTATGTATTTCACTTAGCGGCTCAAAGCTATCCGCAGACCAGTTTTACCGCACCGCTAGATACATATGAAACGAATATTCAAGGCACTTCAAGAGTGTTAGAAGCATTACGCCGTTATAAAAAAGATGCTGTTATTCACGTTTGCGCTTCATCAGAAGTGTTTGGACGCGTGCCAAAAGAAAAGCTGCCGATTAACGAAGAATGCACTTTTCATCCGGCATCACCCTATGCGATTTCGAAAGTGGGCACAGATTTAGTTGGTCGTTTTTATGCGGAAGCATACCAAATGACGGTCATGACGACGCGGATGTTTACTCATACTGGGCCACGCCGAGGCGATGTGTTTGCTGAATCGACGTTCGCAAAGCAAATCGCGATGATCGAAAAAGGCTTAATATCACCGATCGTGAAAGTAGGTAATTTGCAGTCTTTACGAACGTTTGCTGACGTACGAGATGCGGTGAAAGCCTATTACGTGTTAGTCACACACAATCCAATTGGCGGCGAATATTATAATATCGGCGGTTCTTACACTTGCACGATTGAAGACATGCTGAAATATTTAATCTCGATTTCAACGGCGAAAGATAAAATCAAAATTGAAATTGATCCTGAACGTTTGCGTCCAATTGATGCGGATTTGCAAGTGCCAGACATGCGTAAATTTGAGCGGCACACGAATTGGAAACCGGAATATACATTTGAACAAACGATGAAGGATTTATTGGATTATTGGCGTGCGAAAGTGGCACAGTCAGCAGAATTTTTGGTGCGTTAATTTTCGAGGTGAAATATATGGAAAGTTATATTAAACAAGAAATTCAAAAAACACAGATGACTATTTCGCAAGTGTTAGAAGATGCTGCATTATTAGATAACGTACAAAAAATCGCGCAAATTTGCATTGCAACGATCACTGCAAAAGGCAAAATTTTGTTTGCCGGCAATGGTGGTAGTGCAGCAGATTCACAACATTTAGCCGCTGAATTAGTCAGCCGCTTGTGTTATGACCGACCTGGAATGGCTGCAATTGCATTAACGACAGATACTTCTGCGCTTACTGCAATAGGGAACGATTATTCTTTCGAAAATCTTTTTTCTCGTCAAATTGAAGCAATCGGTCAATCTGGAGATGTGTTAATCGCTATTTCAACTTCAGGAAAATCACCGAATATTTTAAAAGCGTTAGATACAGCTCGAGCAAAAGGGATCAAAACGATTGGGTTTTCTGGTAAAGCTTCACCGCTCATGGCGGAGCGTTGCGAGTTGATGATGAATGTTCCATCAAGTGAAACTCCTAAAATTCAAGAGTGCCATATTATGTTAGGGCATATCATTTGTGCGCTGATTGAAGAAGAAATTTTTGGGGCGGAATATAATCCAAAGCGTAAGAAGGAAATGGCTTAGGGTGTGTCGTTAACAAGAGGAAAAAAACCCGTGCAAGCAATTATTTTGGCAGGTGGTTTCGGAACAAGATTGCGTTCTGTTATAGCTGATGTACCAAAACCTATGGCGCCCATTCATCAAAAACCTTTCCTCGCCTATTTGTTAGATTACTTGAAGTCACAGGGCATTACCGACGTTGTGTTATCTGTTCACTATCTTCGCGACCAAATTCAAGATTATTTTGGTGACAACTATCGCGGTGTCTCTGTCTCATACGCAATAGAAGAAAATGCTTTAGGCACCGGCGGTGCAATTGCATATGCATTAAAATCAATTGCAAGTTCTGAACCACTTTTTGTGTTGAATGGCGATACATTCCTTAAATTAAATTATCAAGCAATGTATGCACAACATCAAAAAAATTCTCCACTGATCACCATGGCGCTCAGAAAAATTGCTGATTGCAGTCGTTATGGCACGGTCGAAGTCAAAGATAATTGCGTAGTTGGGTTTAAAGATCAAGGCGGCGTACATGCAGGATTAATTAATGCGGGTGTGTATTGCCTTAACCCAAAAATTTTCGAAAATTTTTCAATGCCGACACAATTCTCAATAGAAAAAGATTTTCTTTTTCCAAATGCCGCCGCATTAAAACCGGAAGCATTTATAGTCGATGATTATTTTATCGATATCGGCATTCCCGAAGATTACGCGCGTGCTGTCGATGAACTTGCCTCAGTCACAAAATGATGCGCATACATTTTCTTTAAGCCATCACGCAGTGTCATGCTAGGTTTCCAACCCAATTCAAATAAACGTGCTGAATCTAAACATTTGCGTGGTGCGCCATCAGGCTTGCTGGTATCGAGCGTAATTTTGCCGGTAAAGCCAACGGTTTCAGCTACAGCGGTTGCTAAATCAGCAATTGAAATTTCTTGCATGGTTCCAACATTAATAATCTCGCGTGAATCATAATGGCTCATTAAAAAAATCAATGCATCGGCTAAATCATCGACATAAATAAATTCACGTAATGGTGTGCCTGTGCCCCAAAGAACAACTTCGCTCAATTGACTTTGTTTCGCTTCATGAAAGCGTTTCATCAGTGCTGGAATCACATGTGATGCTTCGGGATTGAAGTTATCGCCAACGCCATAAGCATTAGTTGGCATCGGAACAATCACATTCATTTGATATTCACGCGCAAATGATTGGCTCATGACAATGCCGTTAATTTTTGCTGCAGCGTAAGCGAGATTGGTTGGTTCAATTAAGCCGTCAAGAAACGCGGTTTCTTTAATCGGTTGTGCAGCTAATTTTGGATATGTGCAGGCAGAGCCTGGAAATAATAATTTTGTGACTTGATGTTGATGCGCTGCTTGAATCACATTGCAATGCATTTGAGTGTTATCGTAAATGAATTTTGCGGGATAAGTGTTATTGGCATGGATGCCGCCGACAATTGCTGCAAGATGAAAAACATATTCTGGTTTGTGAGTATTGAAATAAGCATTTACTTTATTCTGATCGCGTAAATCTAAATCTGCATGAGTGGGTGTGAGCAGGTTTTTATAGCCCGCTAATTTTAATTGTCGTGTGAGTGAGCCGCCGACCATGCCGGTGGTGCCAGTAATAAGGATTTTTGCATCGATTTTCATTAAGAGTTCCTGCATAAGTGCGATAAAAAAGCCGCTTGATATTACCGCATTTTTCTTATACATTTCCACCCTTAAAATAAACAATACAGGCTACTTTTATGGCTAATCAAGAGCTTACCGCGCGCCTTTATAGAAATATGCTGTTAATTCGACAACTCGAGTTGCGCATTGCGGAAATTTATCATACGGATGCGATCAAAAGTCCGGTACATTTATCGGTTGGGCAAGAAGCTGTTGCAGTGGCTCTGTGTGATCCCTTAGAAAAAACTGACGTGATCTCTAACACTTATCGCTGCCATGCGACTTATATTGCAAAAGGCGGTGATCTTAATGAAATGGTCGCTGAACTTTATGGTAAGCAAACCGGCTGTGCTGGTGGTAAAGCGGGCTCCATGCATTTAATCGATATGAAAAACGGCGTCATGGGTGCTTCAGCGGTAGTTGGAACAACGATCCCTGTGGCAGCTGGAATGGCGTTTGCATTTCAACAAGAAGCGAAAAAAACCGGTCATCAACGCGTGATTGTTTCTGTGTTTGGTGATGGCGCAACGGAAGAAGGTTGTTTCCATGAAACCCTCAATTTCGCTGCATTACGTCAATTACCGATGATTTTTGTGTGTGAAAACAATCGCTTAGCAATCCATACCCCGATTGAAAGACGTTGGGCAACGGAGCAATTATGCGAACGGGTTGCAACTTACGGCATCAAAACCATTAAAATTACCGATCCAGATGTATTCAAGCTGCGCGAAGCAATGGCAAATGCCATTGCAGAAGTAAGAAACAACCAATCAGGCCCCATCTTCCTTGAAGTTTCAACTTATCGCTGGTTGGAACACGTTGGACCGCGCGATGATCATGAAGATAATTATCGTTGCATAGATGAATACCAGCGCTGGAAAGAAAACGATCAGATAGACCGTCTAGCGAAAATGCTAGATGAAAATGTCCGCCAACAAATCGACAATGAAGTGGCTGCGGCCATTGTGTCAGCCCAAGAATTTGCTGAGAAAAGTCCATACCCAGCTGCAGAGGAGTTATACGCGCATGTTTACGCAAATTGAAAATGAGAATAACACTGCTGCGGCAAAGCCAAGCACACGCTTAATCCGATACGTTGATGCGTTACGCGAAGCGTTTGATCAAGAAATGGAACGTGATCCATCTGTTTTCTTATATGGCCTAGACGTGGATGATCACAAAGGCATTCAGGGCTCGACCGTTAATCTGCAAGACAAGTTTGGCAAAGACCGCGTATTTGGGACTCCATTATCCGAAGATGCCATGACGGGCTTCGCTGTGGGTGCCGCGATTGCTGGTCTTCGTCCGATTCACACACACATCCGTATGGACTTTATGTTGTTATGTATGAACCAATTGGTCAACATGGCGGCTAAATCCCATTACATGTATAACGGCCAAGTGAAAGTGCCACTGGTCGTGCGCACCATGATCGGTCGTTCATGGGGGCAAGGTGGACAACATTCACAAGCGCTGCACTCCATGTTTATGCATGTCCCTGGTTTGAAAGTTGTGGCGCCAGCCAATGCGCATGATGCGAAAGGCGCAATGATTTCCGCGATTCGTGATAACAACCCAGTTATCTTTATCGAACACCGATTGTTGTACTCAACCGAAGGCTACGTTCCATCCCAATCTTATGAAGTGCCATTAGGCAAAGCGCGTATTTTGACGGAAGGCACTGATATTACCATCGTTGCTGTTTCACACATGGTGATGGAAGCGCTACGTGCCCGCAAACATTTGGAAACGATTGGTATTAATGCTGAAATTATTGATCCTATTTCTCTCTGGCCAATGGATATGGATACCATCATGCGTTCAGTTCAAAAGACAGGCCGTTTATTGGTGGTGGATAACGCATGGCTTACTTGTGGTTTAAGCAGCGAAGTGCTTACTACTGTAATGGAAATGTGCCAAGAAAATGATCAGGCGATTCCGCCAATGGCGCGGATGGGATTTGCACCGACAACATGTCCAACGACCCGACCATTAGAAAATATGTTTTATCCTAACGGGCGAACCATTGCAGTGAAAGCGTATGAAATGGTTAAAGGTAAAAAAGCGGAAGCTTGGGAACCGCCAGTAGATGCAAAAACTGAAATTGATGCATTCAAAGGACCTTTTTAGAAAAAGCTAAAAAAAACCGGAATTATTTATGTAAATTCCGGCTCTGTACACGTCAAAAATTTCAACCGTTCGCCCTGAGGAGCGCGAAGCGCGTCTCGAAGGGCATTATTTTAAAGTCACCATGGTTCGAGACGCCCACTTCGTGGGCTCCTCACCATGAACGGATTTACTTATTAAATTTTTTGTCGTGTACAGAGAAGTTCCGGTTTGTACTATCAGAGTGTGGCCTTACAAACTACATCACCTAGATTTGATCTGCTACAACTGCATAAGCTTTTCCAGCCTGTTTGATCAGTTATAGTCTAACCACCTTAGCTTACCAATGATTATGCTATAATGACGCAAAAATTACATTTTTGTAATGAGGTGTTTCACGCCTTTCCATCCGACCAGAAAAACTTGTTGCCACCAGAGGAAGCCACATTGATTAATCCCATCTTTGGCAGCAATGAAGGCAGGTTTAAAGTGCCGCATCAACAATAATAATAAAAATCGATGCGAAAGTTCTTTTGCTAACCACTTCGTGACAATGTCATGGTTTTCTTCAGTTAAATTGGGTTCAGTTAATAAATGTTGCGCTAACCAAACATGTTCTTGATTAATACGCATGGTATGTTGTTTGCTAAAAGTGATTGAGCCGGCATGTGAAAGATAAATGTAATAAGGCTGCGGAATGATATGATTGGAGACACCATTGAGTGCTAAATGCGACATGAAATATCGATCATTTGAAATATAATAACCGCCATCTTCCCAAATCGGTTTAAACTTTCCTAAGCGTTGAAAAACAGTTCGATTAAAAAAACGTGCATTAATCAACGGTGCATTGAATAAAACATTATATAAAGTAAGTTCGAGTTTTTCCGGGTCGATGTGTTCGCTGATAATAGTCTCGCTTCCAGCTGAATTTTTTGTAATAACTTTCGCGCCAGTACTAATGACATCCAAATTTGGATTTTGTTGATAGACAGCAGCGACTTGGTTAAATATGTCAGGTGCAAGTTCATCATCAGCATTGAGCATTATAATCAAATCACCGGTCACTTTTTCCAAGGCTTTATTACAAGCATCGCAATGACCTTTATCTTTTGAACTTTCCCAATAAGTAATGTGATCTGCATATTGTTTAATAACATCAATTGTGCCATCGGTTGATTCACCATCAAAAACAAGCAATTCAATATTGCCGTAATGTTGTACCAACACACTTTGAATCGCGTGCGCAAGACTATTTTTCATGTTGCGCACAGCGATTATGACCGATATTTTTGGCAATGACATATTAGGCTATAGTTTCACTAGCATTGATTTGATTGCAAATCGTTTGTGCAAGACCGGCTAAATAATTTAACGTTTGTTTATTTAACATCTTAATGAATGCCCGATTATTTGGGGTTAGCTTCGTAGCTTTGTCAGCTTGTTGATAAGCAGCCAAAATAGTGCAATTCATTTTAACCAAATCTAACCAATGAATTCTATTTGCACCTAATGCTTTAACTTGTGTGGAAAGAATATCGATGTAGCAATCGCAAACCCATGTGTTTGCAATCGGTGACCATTCTTTATTTGTGTCATGGATTGCAGCATAATCAGCAGCGATTTGCAAAATTTTGCGAGAAAAAATGGGAAAGTAAGATGCCGGCTCTTTTGCTTGTAATACCCAGTACAGCAGTTCAATATTCTTCGACACATCGCCCAAGTAATTATCTCGAGCGCTTTTTTGTGTATGAATAAAGTAAATGTTATCTGGATAGAGCGCATCTATTTCCAATAATTGCTTATCAAAATGAGGTGAAATGATTTTGCAATCATCGGAATAATCACACAGCATGCGGGTGTTTTTTGCTATGTGCCTAAATAAAAAGGTATCGTAGAGATGGAGATTTTCATATCCTAAACGTTTTTCTGTTACAAAAATTCTAAACCGTAATTTCTTTTGATACATCTGCTTTAATTGTAAAAAATAGGAAAGATAGTCGTCAGGATCAACGGCGAGCAATACTTCAACTTGATTGATGTTATCACAGTGATGAATGACTGATTTCAAAAATCCTTCAAGACTACAGTTGGGATTATTTTTTCTTCGAGCTGCAGCAAGAAAGGTAATTTTAATATCGTCTTCACTAAAATCTGAATGCTGTAAGCTGTGCAACACATCAGAGTCAAGTGACACTTGTTGTGACTTGTTTTCTATCGCATTTTTTATGGATTGATTCGTATTGCGGAAAATTCGTAAAAATCGACGGAGAACTTTTTTCACATCCAGACTCACAGCTCGAATATATTGCATCGGAAATGTGATCAATGTCGTAAATAAGTTGCCGGTTACAATCATTTGATTTTCAATTAAAAATCGAATGATTTTTTTTAACAATGGTGGAGTGTTTTTTTCAGTTGTGTTCATGATTCTTGTGTATCCATTAATAAATCGACTTCAGCACGTTTAGCATATGACCCCGCGCGAAATTTCTCACCTTGTTTAATGTAGGTGTTTAATATGACATAACGCCATTCATTCGTTTTATTAGGATTTGAAGCATGCACCAAATGTCCGTGAATAAATAACGCAGCGCCTTTTGGCACTCGTGCGTTAATAGCTTTATATTGCGGCGGAACAACCGTTTCTTCGTTATTCGCATTGGGATCTTGGCCTGCTTCTGGCGGTAAAGTTAATTTGCGCACCGGTAAATCACCTTCTTTGTGTGTCCCGGGATAAACAATTAAGCCGCCTTTTTCAGCATAAGTGTCAGTGAGCGCGCACCAAGCTGAGGCAAAGACACCTGGTTTAGCTTCGACATAAAAATTATCTTGATGCATTGAAAAACCGCGTGTACCAGGTTTGCAATAAAAAAATTCGCTTTGTATACCAGCAGCTTTGCCGCCGACGAGAACAGAGATGATTTTTGCAATAGCAGGTTTTCTCATTGCTACTAAGAAAGTTTCATCCACACGGTGCGGCATCATGAAAGGGCGATAAGTGCCATTTTTCGCATTATCTAGCTGCTGTGCTGCTTCAATAAGTTGCGCGCATTCTGCATCATCGAATACGTTTTCTTCAATGTGAAAACCAAATTCATGATAATGCTCTAATACTTTTTCTGGGTCAGTAAAAAAGCTCAACGATTTTTGTGTAGTCATTGTCATTTCCTCAATTATCTTGCACCTGTCACTGGAATAATTGCACCGGATAAATAAGCTGCTTCTGTTGAAAGTAACCAAGCAATTGCTTTAGCGACTTCGTCAGTAGTGCCCATGCGTCCCATCGGCAAACTGTTTTTTAATGCTTCTATACGGTCAGGAGTGGATTGCAAATGAATTTCAGTATCAATCACTCCGGGACTGATCGCATTGACACGAATTTGGTGTGCTGCAACTTCGCGTGCGAAACCAATCGTAAAAGTATTAATAGCGGCTTTTGAAGCGGCATAATGCGCAAGCTTACTTCCGCCAAATTTTGCCGCTTCAGATGACACATTGACGATACTGCCACCGCCATTTTTTTTCATGCGTTTGACTGCTTCACGACAAGCATAAAATGTGCCGTAAACGTTGGTTGCAAAAACGGCTTCTAAGCGGTCAGAAGAAATTTGTTCTACTTCACATATTCCGCCATTTGTTCCGGCATTATTGACTAATGCTGTCACAGTACCTAGTTGTTGATCAACGATATCAAATAATTTAATGATCTCTTGCTCTGATGACATATCAGCTTGCACAGCAATTGCTTGACCATTGTTATTTTTAATTGCTTTAACAATGTCATTTGCTTTATCAGCAGCAGTGCAATAATTCACGCACACTGCATAACCTTGTGCTGCTAAGAGCTGCGCAGTGGCAGCTCCAATTCCGCGGCTTGCGCCAGTGACAATGGCAACTTTTTTCATGAAGTGGTCTGTCCTTCTTGTGGTAAATGTGCTTTTTCAGTGAACACATTATAACGATTGCCTACATTGTCACGGTTTTTAGCGTACCATTGAATGGTTTCTATAATTCCTTGCTCAATTGAAATTTGCGGTGTGAAGCCCCAATTGTTAGCCCGTGTCATATCCATCAAACGCTTCGCATCGCCTTTAGGCTTGGTGATATCCCAAGCAATATCGACTGGTCCATTTGGAACATTTGCCGCGATAATTTCTGCGATTTCTTTAATGGTGACACCGGTGCCACTGCCGAGATTAATCGGTTCATTGATGCCATTTTCAATCGCTAACATCATGCCACACGCAACATCACGTGCGTGAATAAAGTCACGAATCGGTGAACCATCACCCCATACAGTTAATGGACTTTCGCCATCCATTGCACGTTTGATGAGTGAGGGAATAACCATTGCATTGTTTGGATCAAAATTATCATAAGGTCCATAGACATTAGCAGGACGTACGATAGAAATTTTATCCCAGTTGTATTCGATTTTATAAGCTTCAGCTTGCAACTCACCCATGCGTTTTGCCCAGCCAGCAAAACGGTCATTTGGTGATGGGAAAGTTTTCCAAACATCATCTTCATAAAATACTTCAGCAGGGGAGTAAACACCGACGGAGCTGGTAAATAGAAAACGTTCAACACCTGCGCGACGTGCTGCTTCCATCATGTTAATGCTGAAAGTAATTGTTGGGACAAAAAAACTTGCCGGACGTTTTGCAGTCATCGCAGGTGAACCCTTAACGCCTGCTAGCTGGAATACAATTTCATGGCCTTTGCAAACTTCTACGCATTGTTCGAAATCACGCAAATCAACTTGCTTGAAAACGACACCTTGAGGGGCGCGTGATGGATCATCTAATGAAACAACGGTGACTTCTGCGCCTTGCGCAACTAACATTTCAACGAGTGGACGACCGATTAAACCGGTGCCACCGGTGACTAAAACTTTTTTGCTTTTGTAAAAACTCATAACTGCCTCACATCTATATCACAATTGAATCACAGTGTTGATTATTGTTGAATGGTGAAATTAAGCGGATTCTTTTACCGCAATATTTTCATTCCACCACGCTAACGTATTTTTAATTCCACTATCTAAATCCGTCTTTACAGTCCAACCTAATTCTGTTTTTGCAAGCGAACAATCCAAAAACAAACTAGTTTTAATCGTCGGCTGTGAAAGATCATGCTCAATCTTTAGATTTTTTCCAGAGTGGGTAACGATTTTATTCACTAACTCTTTAATTGGAATAGCTTGACCATAACCGCAGTTATATAAACGGTATTTTTCCGGTTGTTTTTCTATTGCCAGCTCGACAAATTTTACTAGATCGTTAACGTGCAATAAATCACGTTCTTCTTCACCGGTTCCCCAAACGGTAATTTTATCATTGGCAGTCATGACTTTTGTGATCGTCGCGCCAAACACATGGCTGCGCTCTAAATCAAATTTGTCATGTGGGCCATAGATATTAGAGTGACGGATCGCGGTAAATTTCGTGTTGGAAATTCCCGCGTAAAATTCACACATTTTTTCAATGTAAATTTTTGTATTGCCAACGCCAAAATAGCGCGGATGTAATGCTTTATTCGCATCGAAATCAGTTTCTTTTAGTGCGGTGTTACTGGAGGAATACATGACAGTGCAGCTGAAGAAAATCACGTGTTGAATTTTTTGTTCGAATGCTGCGCGGAATAAATAAGAATTCATAATGGCGTTATCCGTCACATGAATATAAGGACGTGCCACGATATCTTTTGAACCTGATGTTGTTGCGGCTGCTTGAATAATAATGTCCATGCCGTTGATGACGCGCTCAATGTCAGCCGGATTGCGTAAATCAGCTTGATGCCAAGTGACATTTTGGCAAGCATATTCCGGACGTTGAAAGCGCACCGCATGTACTTCAAGATCGCTGCGTTGGCTTAATTGTTCGGTGAGATTGCGTCCGATAAATCCAGTTGCGCCACAAATAAGAACTTTTTTCTTCATCGTACTACTTCCCCGGTTTGTTTTGCCGTTGCTTTACCGCCCACATATTGCTGCATGAATTGATCAATAATATGAACAATATATTCACGTGCACCTTGATCAACCGCATGATGACAAGCGACTGCAAAACCTTTTTTCATGACGGTATCCGCTGCGCTTAAATCACCGCTGATACGATGTTGATATAAATTGAAAGCCGGATGTCTTGCCATGTTGCCAGCAATAATCGGACGGGTTTCGATTTTATGCTGTTGAATAAAACTGGTGATGTCCTTGACAGTAAATGGCGCATTATCTTTTAAAATAATCGGGAAGCCGAACCAAACGTGTTTTCCTTTCGGAGTTTCTTGTTGGAACTGGAAGAATTCGCTGTATTTTGACAAATGCGATAAGAAAAATCGCGCGGTTTCGCGGCGTTTATCGATCAAGCCATCTAGTTTAGGTAATTGATGTTGACCCATTGCAGCATTAACTTCAGTGGGACGTAAGTTGTAACCTAAGTTAATGAAAATAAAGCGCGGGTCAATGTCCGGATACATTTTCACATATTTTTGATGTTCATCTGCTTCACGTGACCAACCATGGGCACGCAAAATTCGCATGGTTTCTGTTAAATCAAAATTATTGGTAACAGAAATACCACCTTCTAATGTGCTGATGTGGTGTGAAAAGAAGAAACTAAAATTACCGACATCGCCGA